>Ga0255156_1000001_pt1 | contig 304615 bp, 318 predicted proteins | sample Atl_Atlam_RepA_8_FD_186026 | JGI IMG/M metagenome (GOLD analysis project Ga0255156, IMG submission 186026) | Freshwater microbial communities from Altamaha River, Georgia, United States - Atl_Atlam_RepA_8h | ecosystem: Environmental > Aquatic > Freshwater > River | place: USA: Georgia... | reverse complement strand
AACAACATCTGCTTCGCCTTCAACATATTTTTCTACATCTCTACTGCTTAATGCACGAGCATAATTTTCTAAATATTTTCGGAAATGACTGCTCTTAAGTCTTCGTAATTCAATATTCAAATACTCAAGAACAGCCTCTATTTCCTGTAGTTGGCTAAAACGTTGTTCCACAATGCCTGGCATACTAGCCGCTGCCTTTTCTAAATTACCCGTTATACGGCATTCATTCCTTGCGGCCAATAATTCGGCTTCAAAGTATGTTACAGCATCTGGAATATTACTGATATCATCAGCAATTTTGTTATACCAACCCATTAGTCCTCGTCATAGTCGTGTGAATCATAATCAATCTCGTCCTCAGTTTCGCCATCCCAGTCATCGAGATAGTATTCGATAGCGGCATCAAGATCTTCGTCTCCGCCTATTGCGGCTTTGAAAACATGATCCTGAACACCGTTATCGGCGAGGATATCAACGTACTTACTTGCGACAGTTTCAATTTGCTTTTTATCAAAAAACTCTTTTAGTCCTGTCCATATATCAATGATATGATCTTCATTCAACATTTTCTAAAATCTCTCCAGTTTCAAGGTCGATGTTAGATTGTACAATAGGATTCTTAGCAAAGTCAACCATGACTTTATCCAGGCATCCGTCTTCATTGCGTTCCCACTCTTTACGATAGAACTTCAATTCTTCCGACCCTGCGTATTTAAGTCGATTGCCATCTTTTTGCAAGAAACCCTTGGCTTCAAACAAGTCTACCAATCCACTGTAGGGATTCATACCTGTCTCGTAAGGGATTTTAACTTGAACACTTTCAAAAGGTTTAGCATAGCGTGTCTTCATAATCTTACAAGCCGCACGAATACCTTTAACTTCTGAAATTTTGTTGCCGTCTTCGTCTTCTTTAAGTTTGAGCTTTTTCATAGCAACAACAATACTTGATGCGTAGATAAAGCCCTGTCCACCTGAAATTTTATCATCGGGATCAAACATATCTTGACTAGCGTATGTATGGTTAGTTGCTACCAAACCAACGTTGTTGCTACCAAACATGTTTACACAGTTACGAACAAGTGCTGTAAGTGCTTTAGGCTTACGGCCCATATCACCTTTCAAATCGCCTGCTTCAAACTGATTAACGTCTGTAGGTGTTAACAACATACCCAACGAGTCAATAACAAACAAGACCTTTGGACGGTCTTCCATTACCTTGTACTCTTTCATAAACTCATTGATAGTTTTAGCAACGTCATCAATCATAGCCATGTTAAGTTTTAGTAATTTGTCTTCGCTGGTGTCTACGCCAAGTGCGTGTAACCATTTCTCGTCCAAGGCGTTTTCGCTGTCAATTAAGACAACATAGATACCTTGTTCCTGTGCGTGACGTACAATATTGCCAGAACAAATATATGATTTGCCTGCACCAGATTCGCCAGCGAATACAGTAACCTTGCCCAAAGGAATACCTCTATGGAAGTCACTGCTAATCAAATAGTTTAGCGCATAGTTACCAGTGCTAACCCAGTCAGTTGGGTCTTGGAAACCTACACTAAGTCCGTCGATGCTCTTAGTTAGAGTTTTACGGAATTTAGATAAATCAAATGCTTTAGTTGCCATGTTATTGATCCAATTCCATTGAATTTGCTTCTTTGATGACAGCGATTAGTTCTTCTTCAGTAGTACACATAATCTTGGCTGTCTTCCAATCTTCTTTTTTATCACGACCGCTGACTTCGATCATGAATCCATTGTCATAACGATTTACAGTAAATGACTCAGATACTTTCGCTAATTTAGATAATTTTGCCATTTTATTCTCCTTATAGTGGCGAGAAGTATAGAGGCGGAACCTCTATACTTTCTCTAATTGCTTATTGCTTTTGACGATTGCGAATCATCGCAAGAATGTCTTCTGCACGACCGCTACCACTTGCTGGAGCAGAGGCTGTTTCAGCCTTTGGTGCAGGAGCACTTACTTTAGGAGCAGGTGCTTCGTCTGGATCAATGTTATGGTCTGCCGCTGGAGCAGATGTACCTGCTGTTGGGTCGCCTGTTACAGAACCCATACCTGCTGGACGGAAGTATTGTCCCCATGCTTCTTTGTCAAACGGTTCACCGTCAACTGATGCTTGGAACATTTCTTTGATAACTTTGAGCTCAACATCACCTGGCTTCTTAGGCAAGAAGTCATTTAAGTTGAATAAACCGTGTGCCTTGACTGCGTCAAGTTCTGCATCGGTTAATGGGCGTTCACGACGGCTCCACTTTGATGTAGAATAATCAGCATAGCCACCTTTGCTGGTCTTGACCAATTTAAAGTCAACGCCACGTGCGAAGTCTGTTGGCAATTCTTCCAACTCTGGGTCAACTAATGCTGACTTGATTAATTGGAAAATTTGTGGACCGATAATGAATCGGCGAATTGGATTTTCTGGATGTGAATCTTCTTTCAATCCGTCTTCTACTACAAAGCCTTGGAAAATGTATGAACGCTTTTTCCAGTACTTACGACCCAAGTCTTCAAGACTCTTATCCTTAAACCAACCACGCACCTCACTAAGGATTGGGCAAGTTTCACCATACATTTCCATACATGGTACTTGAACTTGTACTGGTTTAGAATCTGTTTCGCCTTTAATACCAGCGAAAGGTAACTTGATCATTAGGCGTTCTGCCCAAAAGAAAGTATTGTCTCCATTACCATCTGGTAGGAAACGTACTGTGGATTCTTTGTTTTGATCTAAGTTCCAGAACGGATAGATTGCGTTGTCACCAACGGGGCGGTCACCGCCGCTTGATCTTGTTTCTTGTGCCTGTAGTTTTGCACGAATTTCTGCTAATGTGGCCATAATGTTCTCCTTTTAATATGCCTGTTTTGCCTTATATTTGTTTTACACCAACTGTAAAACAAAAAGTGCATACATTGTATTGTACGCACTTTTATTTATTATCGCAAGAGAAATCCTGCGCTAAATGTGATTTATTTTGCCAATCCTGCTAGACGTAAGATATCTTCTTTCTTAAACGGTCTATCAATTAAATTAGGATTCTTTGGTGCTGTTTTTTGTGATGCAGGTGTGGCAGTTGTTGGGCCGGTTGGTGTTGCAGGTTCTGCCGATTTAGTACTTGGAACACTATCAACGCGATTTCTGCGAGGTTGAGGTTTGTAAATGTCATCAGCCGCATCAGCCGCTTTGTCAGCAGTTTTGGCTCCAGACTTTTCTACTTCCTTTAAGACCTTTTCTTTAACTGCCTTGCCCATTGCTTCCTTAACAGGTTGAGGAATCGCTTCGATAATTTTTTCTCTTGCCGCTTTGGAAAGACTTTTTAGAGGACCTTTCATTGCGGCAATTTCAAAAACTAATATTGCCCAGTCTGTTATATCCATTGAGTTGGGATCTTTATAAATTTTTACAGCGTAATCGTATATGTCCCAAACTGTCCATACAGTAAAAACAGCACCTATAAGTGCGGCGATAGTCATGCCTCCCAGTCCAGGAATTACCGTAGCACCAATGGCTCCGATAATTGGAAGGAATTCATTTAACTGTCTGTTTTCTGTTATTTCTCTTAAACGCATATATTAGAAATCGTTGCCAGCCATACCTTGGCTTACTGGTGCTGGAGGAGTTTTACCTGGATTTTGTTTTTTCCATTGTGCTAAATTCTGTGCCTTCCAGTTTGATAGACTCTGCTGTTTAGCGGCATCAATTTGTTGTTGTGGAGTCTGTGCTTGTGCAGGAGCAGGTTGTCCACCTTGTGCTGGCGCAAATCCTGCGGCACTTCCTTGAGCGGAAGGTTGTGCAGGTGCTTGTGCAGGAGCAGGTTGAGCCGCTGGTGCAGGTGCTTGTGCAGGTGCCGCTGGTTGACTATATTGTTGTTGTGCGGCTGCAAACGCTCCTGATTTCTTTGGAGCATATTCATCTGCTGGAGCCGCGGCTGGTGCTTGAGCTGGAGCAGGTGTTGCTGGTTTTGTTTGTCCTTGTGCAGGAGCCGCGGCTGGTGCCGCTCCGCCTGCTGGTGCTCCGCCTGCTGGTGCTGCCGCACCTTGTGCTGGTTGTTGTGACTTGGCCGCTTGCATAGCCTTTTGTGTGGCTGGACCCATCTTACCATCAACCGCTATACCAGCCGCTTGTTGAAACTTTTTAATTGCAGCCTCCAACTCCCCAACTGATGTAGCATCGGCGGCTTCTTGAATAGCGCCTTGCATACTTTCAAAGTCAGGTCCTTCTTGTGCGGGCATCATTTGTTCTTTAGAGCTTAGTCTTTCAACTACTTGACTAGCAAATTGTCCAGCGTGTTCGCCAAAACGTTTTTCAACAGCAATCTTTACACCCTCTTCGCCTTTAGGAAAAGTTCCTTGCTCTTGATCGTACATACTCATAATAAATTCTACAACTTCGCGAGCATTTGGTGCTTGTGTAGGAGCAGGCTGTGCCATAGGCGGCTCTTGAACATCATATTCGAATGTTGTAATGTCATCTAAATGCTGTTCGTAATCTGCCAAATGATTATGTTCTTCTAAATCGTCATCGTCACATACGCATGGATTCTTCTCGCAAACATCGCAAACTTTGCCTTTGCCTTCACCAACTAAATCTTCATATCCTAATGCTTTTGGTTGATCTACTAGTCTGTAGATAAATGGGAATACAGATTTAAGTTCTTCGTTGAATGTACGGATTGTCAGTGCATCTACCCAACTATTAACTGTTTCTTCTGGGATAGGTAATTCTCTTGCAGGCGCAAAACTTTCTGCAAACTCTGCATAATAACTTTGACGCTGTAGTTTTGAAATCTGTTCTTTAATATCGGAAATACGTGATAGTACTAATTCGGATACATCGCTTAGTGCTTCTTGTAAGCCGTTACGCTGAGTGTAATTTTTAAATTGACGTAATTTGCTTAGTTCTTCGCTTAATCCAGATATGTGTGTGCCAATTGCATCATATACAGTACCGCCGTTGGCTACGTGAGTGGCCATTGCACGAGCACCATTTAAGTGGCGGTGTGGATAACGGAATCTTTCTCCAGCGGCGTTTTCGATGTAAATGCTATCAATGTGCATTGTACGTCCTGCTGGAATATTGTAATTAACTGGTTGACTGTGCTTGACGATAATCTTCGCTTCACCCATGTCTTGGAAACTAGTCTTGCTAGTACCCCATAGTTTTGATTCACTCATTTTTGTATCTCCGTTTTCCTGTGCCAGATATTCATAATCTCTTTTGTCTAGATTTGTTTTTGTAATATCTCTAGTATCAAAGTTCAGCATGTTCGACTTGGCAAACATACGCAATTCTTTCAAAAAATCGTACCAATGTTTTTTAGCATCTGTGTGCTCGCCTTCCACCATGGATTCATTGTAAATCACAGTTAAACTATCGTCGTCTAACTTGATATTAACGTGCCCTAAACTAGCACCCTCGTGAGTAAAATCCAAGTCAAAAAAGCGAGCAGTTGCTGGGTCTGTAATAACAACACCTGCTTGATCCCCTAGTTTTACATTGGAGAATCTGCTACGAACTTTGTTGAAAAGGTCAGTGGAAATTGTGGTCAAATCTTTCATAGTAGTATTTATTAGAATCCTGTTGAAACAAATATAGGCATTGGTGGCTCGTAATCGTTCTCGTCATCCTCAAATCTGCCCGTCATAACTTCAAATACACGCTGATCCCAGTCTGCCATTACAGAACTCATACGTACTGCTAGAAGCATTGCCGATACTAAATCGTCAGTTTCGCCCGATTTTGCTTTAAAACTGATACCTGAAGCAATAAAAGCCTTTAGTTCTGATATCAGTGCTTTACTGTTTACTTTTAACTTGTTAGACTCGATTAAGTGTTTTAGTCTGCTACAAGCCGATATTTTACTGCGATGTGTAGTATTAAATCCCTTGCGGAACTTGCGAACATGCCCTTTGCGTATTGGTTCTGCTATAAACATTCCGGGTATGTTTTCTTCGCCCACGTTCTTAACTACAATTAGTGCCGCCTCGCCTACTGTGTTATTTTCAATACTCCAGTAGATGTTACTGCCCTGTGTTTTTGGACAGCAGTCTGCAATATACTTGTTGATATCTTTAAGTATTTTTATCTGTCCTTCGATGGCAGTAGTATTGTGTTGCCACTCTGCTACCTGTATCATTGTGGGCAATTCTAAAACTTGTATGGCCGCATAGTTGCCTCCAGTGCCCAGTGCCGGATCTAAAGCAACGGCATATATCATATCGTCGGTGGGCTGTTTGTACCAACGACATTGTCCCATTTTAAGGATTGGTTCTTTGCCTTCCATGCCAGCAAGACAGATACTGTTAATCAGTGTTTCGTCATAGACTAAGAATTCGCAACCGTATTCTCGACGGAATCGTTCTTCACCGATGCGTCCTAGTTCTACAGTTTTCCAGGCTTCATCTCTATCTGGATGTTCCCACCATTCGCTTCTAAAACTGTGGAATCCATTAACACCTACATCAGTGCTGTTGCCGTGCTCGTCAAATTTCTTTTCTGCTTCTTTCCAAATAGTAGCAAATGTGTCTTCGTCACTGTTAGGTGTGCTAGTAATAATAGCACGACCACCAGTTGCTAGTGTTGGCGAAATAGATGTCCAAAACTCGTCTGCAATGTTTGGTTGTACAAATGCAAACTCATCACAGTATAGTAAGGATATTGACATACCGCGACCAGTGTTGCCAGTAGTAGTTGCTGATACAATACGTGATCCATTATCAAATTCTATACTCCCTTTGTTATAGTTTGTTACACCACAGCGTATGTGGTCTGGACAGTCTTCATAGGCATAGCGTATGCGTTGCATAATTTCCTGACTGCCTGTATATTTGTGTGCGGCAACAAGAATAGTCTGGTCTGGATGGAACATAGCATACCACAACAAATAGCCAGCCGCACAGGTAGTCTTACCACTTTGACGTGGTAACATATTGATATTAAATCTGTGGTTGTGATAACTATCTAGTAAGTTTACCTGATACTCATATGGTTCAAATAATAACTTACCTTTAACTGGGTGCTGTATGTAAAAGAAATTCTTAGCAAAGTATAGATAACCAGTTGATGGGTCAGCACACTGGGCTAAGTCGGCAATCTGTTGTTCCGTGAAACGTTCTTGCCTGTGGGCTTTCTTAATTAATACGCCGTCTAATGTTTTTCCTGCCATACTTTATTTAACGAAAAAAATGGGCTCCGAAGAGCCCATTTGGCATTGTCTTAATCACAATGCAACCGCCGACGAATTACTTGCCTTCTTTGATTTCTCTGTAGCGTTGATCCAATGCTTGACGAATGCTTTCTGCTCTTACGGCCATTGCATTGTCGCCATCTTGCGCTTTAGCATACTGTTGTTTTTCTTTATTTAAACCACCTGACAAATCTTTAATCAATGTATTGTGGTCACTGTATTGTTCGTCTGGTTCGTTAGCATAGGCTTCCTCTGCATTTTCGTAACCGCTAGGATCTTTAACACGTAGGTCTGCTGGGTCTTTTGGTTCGTTCATGCCGCCGCCGGCGTCTGTAGTTACGCTGTCTACACCTGCGTATGCTTCTTCAGGACTGTTAGAATATTCTTTTTCAATACCTGCCTTGCGAACTAAATCTTTAATTTGATCCATGCCACGGTCGCCATCTGCACCTGCTGGTTTCATTTCAGGCTCATCGCCCATTTCATCACCAGGTTCTTCCCCGCCAATTTTTGTAACTTTAATTGGCATATCTAAGCCTACTGCTGGCATTGGCATGCCCATTGGTGCTGGCATGTGATCGTGTCCTAGACCAGACTCTGCTGAGCGCATTAAATTTAACAATTCTTTAATATTGTCTACACCTTGTGCGTTTAAATTTACACTCATTGTTACTGGAGGTGTGCTTGGAGAACCCATTGGGCCTGGCATGCCACACTCTTCGATATTCTCGTTTAACTGAGTTGTTGTTTCTGCTTTAGCACCAGTAACGATGCCTAATAATTTTTTCATGTCCATGATTATTTTCCTTTTAGAGTTTTGGAGCCAATTGGACTTATACTAGCCCCAGACTCTGGCATTTCAGATGCTTTTTCTTTATGTACTTGTGAATCCTGACGAGACTTTGCATCTGCAACTAAGCCTTTTAAGAAACTTGATACGTGCTTGTCACCAACTTTGTCCTGAGCACTTTCGCCACCAAGATCTTCTTTGGCGAGAAGTGCTTCGCCTTGTTCTTTATTAAAATTTACTTCTACTTGTTCTGCTTCTTGATTAGCAGTACGAACTCTTACACGGTTCTTTTCACAACCACATACTTGACAGATATAGTTTTCTAAAACCTGTGTAGTAGTAGGGTAGTTAACTTCAACACTGAATACTGTAACATTTGTGTTTTCTAATTCTGGGAAATCTAAATGGCGCTCTGCAATAGGTAAGCGTTTGCCGTTATCCATTTTTACAATGGAAAAACGTTCCATAGCACCTTTAAGTTTAGTCTTAGTTTCTTCGTCTAAATCGCCGGCGATTTTAATCTTAAACTCGTATGTTTTTTTGCTTTCTGTTAAGTATTCGTTAAATGATTTCATAGTTTTCCCCACTACTGTATTTATTTCATATTCTTTAATTTTTCCAGCAGACTATTGCGGTCTGTAATCAAGTAGCCTTCGCCTTGAATGTCGTCCTCGTCTCCTGCTGGTTTAGCCTCTTGATCTAACTTCTGCTTTTTGAGCTGTAGTTCAATCATCTTGAGCTTTTTGTCTATCTTTGCTGATTTAGCATCTATAGCATTTTTAAGTGCGGTCTGTGCTACTTCAAAAATTCTGGCACTATAGCGTGGTTCAACGTTCATGCCCAGGTCAACTAAATCGTCATAGGCATCTGTGGCCTTTTGTGCTAGTGCATCTAATTCGCTGTCTGCAATATCGCCTAGTCCTTTAACCTGAGGTAATGCGGCAGCAATCTTGTCAATTTCTCCAATATCGCGGAATAGGTTTTCCGCTGGGGCATTATCACGAGCTAGTTGCTTTTCTGCTTTCCTGTGATTCTTTTCTTCGTTTTTAACGATTTCTTGATTTTCAGGTAAATTGAGTAATTCTTCAAGTTTTTTAGTCATACAATACTTATCGCTTACCGTTATGGAAAATATCATTTTCCGATACAACTCTGAACATTATACCCTGCTGTTTACACCAAGCACGACAAGCCGCCCACTTGGCTTGATTTTTAATATATGCGGCCTGGTTAGTTTTACTACGTCCTACTTTTTCTAATACTGCTTGACTAGCAGGTTTAACTTCCCAGACTTCTGCGTGTTTACGTCCGTTTTTATCATTATAGACTACAAAAAAATCTGGTACATAGATAGTATGCTTGCCAGTTAAAGGATCTCTATAAGGAACTTTAACTACTTCACTGCCCCACTTTTCGATGGCTTGATTATTATCGAACATCTGCATTACTGCCCATTCCCAACTACTTCTGTAGGTAGGAGTTCTATTACCCATATACTTTTCTGGATTTTTTAAAGCGAACTTACCTTGTGCAAACTTGCTGGCCATATTATACTACTATGTTTCTGCTTTCCAGTAAGTCGCCTTGACCTTGTTGACGATATCCTAGGGTAGATATCTTTTGTCTGTTATAGTTAAGGACTTCTGCAACTACGGCACTAAGTTTAATATCTTCCAGACCTTTTAGTGTGTCTAACAATGTAAACACATTTACGCCGTCTATTTTAGCCTGTTGTAATAATACAATAGCAGTGGCTTGGCTGGCCAGATCGTCAAAGCCTCTTTTTTGAAAGAAGCCAACTGTGGCATCGATTTGATCTGCTGGAAAACTAATAGGCTCAATGAAATAAGCATCAAAAAATGATTTTACTTTTTCACCGGAATCTGTTTGCTCTGTTTGCGGTAAGTTACTGCTCTGTGATATGTTTGACATGATTATCCTAAAAATCCTGGTAGTTTTGCTATAGCAGCCGACGCAATATTTGATACAGTTGGATCATTATTTTCTAATGCCTTTATTACGGCTGCTTCGGCTTGTGCTTTTGTTGCCGCTGGCAACGAGTCGTATGCTTGCGCGGCCTGCTGAGGAGTAATTGCGATTCCGGCAGTTGCTCCGGCTGTGACTGCAACACCTGTAGCGAATCCTGCAACAAACCCATTGGCAAAGGCTTGTCGTGCTACTGCTGCCTTTGCCGCTGGATTGTTATTTAAAGTTTTGATCATTTGATCATTTGTCTTTCCAGAACTAGCAGCCACCGGTGCAAGTGCTTTAGTTGGTGCATTAGCCGCACTACTTGCCTTTTTAGGGAACAATACATTAGCCACACCGCTAACGTCAATTCCTGTGCTGGCACCAAGTGCAGATTTAAAAATACTAAATCCTTCTTCGCGTAGTCCTTCTTTAGTTAGTTTCTTAGCATTGTTATAAACGTTAATGCCTTTAATTAGTGTACCTAGTGTGAATCCATTGCCGCCTGGTCCGAGATCACTAAGGATATCACCGATGCCACCAAGTACGCCGCCTTGACCAAACAAACTAGTTACACCGCCGCCTAATAATCCTAATGGGCTAGGCTGATTATCATAAAACTCTGTAGCAAATCCTTTTGGATTGCCACGACTAACTGCGCCGGCACCATATATAACTGCTTCATAGGCAACCTGCATGGTGTTACCAGATGCTTCTGTACTGCTGGTAGCAAGACTGTCATGACTCCAACTTGTAATTACTGGATTAATTAATGTATAACTCTGATACTGATGTCTTGCTAATTGGAATATTTGAATGCTACTAAAGAAAGGAGCACCGCTACCATTATCTAGGCCATAACGATATGTGTTTAGTGCGGAGCCTTTGTAACTATTACGCTGATAAGCGGCAGGCACACCTGCATCTGAGCTACCTAGGAATCCTTTAACTGCGCCTAGTAGTCCATTGCTTCCAGGTATAAAGCCTGCTATTAAATTTCCTACACCAGACAATAATGATCCTGCGGCAGATGATCCTGCACTACCGCCATGTTTACTGTCTGCAAAATAATAACCATAATACATAGCCCATAGGTTTGTTGTTAGGCCAAAGTTGTCATCATGAAATCCAACGCTAATTGGATCATATTCTAACTTAGTATGGATTTGTCTTTTTCTGTTATATTGTATTGGCTTTTCAACCTGAGCTCTAAACTTAGGAAGATCAATAGACTTAACCAACATATTGATAGCAGTACCGTGTTTCTGAATATCAAATTTTGCTGATCCTAAAGCACGTGGATTAATGTTGAATACCACGTGATACATCCACTTGCCTTTGGGAGCAAGTCGCATAGCCTGACTATTATAAAGTCTTGCCGCGTGTTGGAAATCGCCTAGCGTACCTTTAGGGTTACCTAGTCCTTGTCCTACGTTGTTTAAAAATCCGTTGAGTATGTTTGCCATATAATTATTTATCGGCTAAGAAAAAGTGTGCAGATAAAGAAAAAGGACACCGAAGTGTCCTTTTATATTGCTCCCGGAACTAATTATCCACCTGTAGCGAGAGTTCCTAGAGCTCTTCCTACTGCTGTACCAACGCCAGTGCCTTGTGGGCTCTGGATTGCGTTATCGTACTGAATAGTTAAATCAATAGTTACTGCGTCGTTACTACCGTAGTTTACAGTACCATAAGATGCTGTTGTTAAGAAGCATCCATAAATTTCCCAAGTTTCTAAAACTGTAGGAACGTTAGCACCGTTACCACCGTCCAACATTTCTAATCTAGTAGTAAACTTATAGTCAATACCAGATGCTGCCGAACTTTGTTCAAAAAAGTCAAATTGTTTCTGTAGTTGCTCACCGACTAACTTTTGCACTTCACCTGTGGCATCGTCACGCAATTTGCATGTGATTGGGTTCCACTTGTGTTTACCAGCCATGTAAACACGGCTGTTGTACACTGGTAATTCTACAGAATCAAATGTTACTTCTGGACGTTTTGCTTCAACAACTTGCTTGGTTAAGTTTGTTGTTGGTGTTGATACCCCAAAATTCTCAAATGAAATTCTGAATCTGTAAGACAGTTTAGGCATCAACAAGCCTTGAGAGCTTGCTGACTGGTCACTGGCTAAGGGCACCGATAATCTGCTTAGTGTTGAAATAGACATTCTCTATAATCTCCTGTAATTATTTATCTTAGCCTTATAGCCCTGCAATCTCGCCAGTATTCTTCAAGCGTACTGGAATGTAAATGAATTCCACAGCCTTAACTGGTTCAATAGCAATGTCTACATACAATTCGTTTCTATCGATTCTGTTAGGTGTATTGTTACTTTCGTCACAAACAACTAAGAAGTCGTATAGAGCACGTTGTCCGACTAACTCTAACAACAGACTTTCAACCTGTTGCTTGATTTCGTCCCTAGTGATCTTGTCATTAGGTTCGAAGATGTATGGTTTAGCAAGTTTGTTCAACTGGCTACGTAGGTAAATTACCAAACGTGCTACGTTGATTCTATCTAGGGCAGAAGCGTTTCTTGCACGAGTCTTCTGTCCAAAGTTTACTAAACCTGCTCCAGTGAAGAATGTGATTGGGTTAACTTTTACGTTATACAATGTATCACGTTGTCCTTCATTTAGAGCAACTGATTGGAACTCGCCTTCTGCTGTTACATAACCAACTGCTGTTGCGTTAGTAATGCCGCCACGACGTGTTCCTGCTGGTGCAAACCATGGATAACTTACTTGGTCACTTAGTGCAATCATACGGCAAATCATGTGACTTGGAGGAACAGCAATATCGCGTCCTGCATTGTCACTTGTAAAGCCCCATGGATAGAACACACCTAAGTATTCATCGTAACTTACAAGTCCGTTATCATCGTCTTGTAGACTTAGAGCAACGTTGTTACCCCAGTCGTTAATTGTTGTAGCATCTGGAGTTAAGCGTGGAGGAGTATCGCCTACAACAAAAGTTGTTAAACCTCTGTCATAGTTCAATGAAACCATTTCGCCAATTAGCTCTGGATATCCTGGGCAAGCCATTAAGTTGAATGAACGAACTTCTGTATCGCGGATATCTTCGTTGCTGTTTACCAATGCTTGTAATGCTTGGATAATAACCTTACGCTGTGCATGACGTCCAAATGAACCGCTACCATCTGCTTGGTTACCAGATTCAGTAACCCAACGATGTGGATAGTAGGCTTCCATTGATACATCGCCCATACGTCCGTTGTCTGCTTGTAGGTCAACATAATTGCGCTTGAAACGCTTAACGTTGAAGCCACTGCGACGTAGGTTGAATAGAATCATACCACGTGGATATAGTGCAGGATCTGGAGCATCGAAGTCTAGGAAATCGCTATTCCATAAGTCTGCGATTGTGCTAGGGTTCATTTCGCCACCGCTAGTTGCCCAACGTGCATCGGCAAATAATACGCCGTTTTCTGTTGTTTGATCTGATGTGTCTAATGTTACCCACTTCAATGTATCACCGTTCCAACGTTTGATTACTGGATAGTTTTCAATGTCGCTGGTGTCGATCCAAAGTTGTCCATCTGCTTCTGCATTGATTTCTGTAGTGCCATCTGCGAACATTGTTGGTTCAGAAGCACTTACAATAGGACCTGCTGGGTCTGTGTTTGGATAACCGCCAACGGCCTTTCCATAACCTACCCAAGTACTACCATCGTGTACCATAATATCCACTTCATCAACAACTGAACTATACCATAGTTCGCCGTCTGCAACTAGTGTAGTTGGAGCGGCTGTGTCAATGAAATAACTTTGTGTTGTGCCAGCAAATGTACGTGGAATCCAGTTAGAAGCAACATACTCGTATGTTGCATCAGATTCGCCTAGAATATAAACGTTAGTGTTCTCGCTGATAAATCCTAGTCTACCAACTGCTGAAGCACCTGTTGCGCTGTCGCCAACGTCAGCAAAACGAATATCGCCACCAACTGTGTTTTCAATCTTAACACGGTTGTCTGAGGTTACGCTGGCTTCAATAGCACCAATGTTAGCACTATTAATTGCGGCTGCGATGTTTGCGGCTGTTGTTGCGGCCACACCTGATGCAGTAAATGTTACAACACCTTGCGCTAGTGTAGCACTACCTGCTTGTCCAGCACCAAGGCTAATAGCATAATCTTGTCCAGAAGTTAATGTTGTTAAACCAATTTGAACTGTATTAACTACTGTTGAACCGCTACGTGCTCTACGCATTACACGGAATTCTGCTAAAGGCTGTGCAAATTCATCGTAATTGTATTGTACATACACAGAATTAACAGGAATACCAATACCGCCCTTAGTTGGGTCAATACCGTAGTTTGCCGCTTGGTTAGTAGCATACAACGGAGCACTGGCTTCGTCCCATAACTGTGTAGTACCGTTGTAAATCTTAACTCTCCAACGAGCACCTAAGTTAGGTTCAGTTGTCTTCATCCATACAGAACCTGTAGGACGAGCAATGTTTCCGCTCTTATTACGCTTCCATAATGGAACGTCTGTATGCGGACTAATCTTGAAATCTGGAGCATAATATGTTCCAGCAACAATACCTAGTTGAGAAATGTTTGTACTTGCGCTGGTAACTTCGATACTGTTAACATCGTTTGTAGTTGCAAATAAATGCACTTGACCATTCACAACACGAGCACCTACTCCTGGAACTTGTCCATCTAATGCTGTTGCTACTTCTGTGGCTGTTCCGCCCGAGAATGGCACAGATGATCCAGGTGTTACGCCGTTTACTACAATAGTCATAGCGCCTGAAGTATATGGTGCGGCACTAACAGTAGCAGTTGGAGTTACCACAGGATGAGCTGTTGCCCATGCGCTAGAACCAATCTGTACCCATGTTGCTGTACCAACTGAACCATCATCTTCAAATTGGCTCTTGTAATAAACTTTTACCAAGTGGCCAGTTGATGTGTTGTCAGCATTGTATGAAATTGCGTATGTACCAACTGCACCAACGCTGTTTGCTGGAGTACCAGTTGTAACGATTGTTGGAACTTTGTTAGTAAAACTCTGTCCGCCTGTTGAAGTAGCGGCAGCACCGTTCCATTCAAAAATACCATATGTAGTTGCATCGCTGTCTAACCAGAATGTACCATCTGCTGGTGCACCGCCTGGAGCGTCTGCGCTTGCCACTAGTTTTTCCAAGTCTAAGTCAGCGCGAACAACGAATGCACTATTACTTACACCTAAATAACTGTAAGCGGCTTGTAGGCCGTATTCGTTCAACTCACCCGCATGTATTGGATTGTTGTTAGCGTCAACACGGAATGTTGGGTCGCCAAATGTGTCAACTAAATCACGTTGACTTGTAATTAAATAAACCTTGCCGGCGTTAGCGGCTAGTGTACCTGATGCTGTACCTGTACCAGCACCGTTAGTTTTGTCCTGTGCCGAAGCAACAATAAACAGTGGGCGTGTACCGGGTTCAGCAGGTGTGTAAAAACTTTCGTCAATTACGGAAACCTGTACGCCTGGGGAAGTTAAAGCCATATCCTTATCTCCTAATTAGCTCTTCTTTTAAGCTCTAACAATATTTAGCGGAGATTCGGTAAAATGCTCTGTTATACAACCATGAAAAGGGTCCGAAAAGGGGTGGTATAAATAGTTTATGCGACCTTTATGCAAGATCTGTCAAAAGAAACCCTGTGCTATAAACTATTACAAGGGTAAACGTGCTTATTATAGAACTAAGTGCGATGGTTGTGCCAGCGGCACTAGTCAAGGTATGCCTGTGTGGTACAGACTAGGTTATAGACAAAAAGATTATTGCGAAAAATGCGGGTACAAAAGTAAGTTTAAAGAAGTGTTTAATGTCTTCCACGTAGACGGAGATTTAACTAACTGTAGACCCGCTAACCTTAAAACTGTGTGTGCAAATTGTCAACGGTCTTTACACCGCGAGGGAGTGAAGTGGCGGCAAGGAGATCTAACACCAGACTTCTAACTTCAGCGTATAAGTCGTCTATACTGCCGTTATTATCCAATACTACATCAAAGTCTGTACCTACCCAACTAGTTTCACTAGCATGGATTTTCTTCATTTTTAACTCGTTGATTGCCACATTATTACCCTGATTTGCCTGCACAGCAGTATCATACCATTCAGGTAATTCGCCACGTTTTACCCATACAATAATGCCGCCAGCATCGCGAATTGATTTAATTTCGTTAGGAAATCTACAGTCCGAAATTACCACATCGTCTGGACTATTGCGTAGTTTGTTTTCTAAACTGGCGATCCAAATATCGTCGTGAAACCCTTTGCGACATACTTCTGTACCCCAATATTGCAATATGTATCTTGGAGTAAGATTAGGCATATCTAAGCGTTCTGCCCACCAAGGATCTACCTGCTCACGCCATTCACGGGCCGCTTTGGTGCGCCCTTCCAGCATGGTTCTGTCCCAACCAAATACTGCTGACACAGCATCTTTCAGCGTGTTAGCAAAACTTTCTCTTCTAAATTCGTGGAAATTAACCAGATAATCGGCAATAGTATCTTTGCCCGAACCAATAAACCCGCACACACCTATAATCATATGACCTCCGTTTATAGCCTATAATACACTGGGCTAAACTAGTTGTCAAGTTTTTATACGCCGTATTTGTTCTTTTTTGGCTTTGCTACTGGACTAGTAGTATTGATAGTTTTGATTTCTGAACTATCGTTGGATGAGACTGCATTGGATTTGACACCCATAATCTTGTCTGCTTTTTTGATAATCTCACGGTCGGCTTCGGTATAACCCACAGTCAGCAACTTAGATCCGTAAGGACCGTCTGTGTACATATCATCTTCCGGAGATGTAGCCAATGCTATACCATACCTGTAAGAATGATAAGGACTGCTGTTATCTAATGTTGGGTGTATTCTGCCGCCTGGCAAAGACGATTTAACACTTTTACGCAAAGGTTTTGTCGATTCATCTATAAATTCTTTAGCTCGCATAATTAACCTATGATAAAAGTATAACCTCTGCCGCCAGCAACCTGTGTGGCTAAATCTTTTTCAAGATTTTCAATTTCAGTTGTGGCTTCTGTTTTTAATGTAGCACCGTTTAGGCTAGTTCCGCCTTGTGGACCAGCAATCTGTGCGAACTTTTCACGTGCTTGTCCTAGCATTAGTTTACAGTTTGCCAAGGTGTAGTCCTTGACCCATTGTTGTGCATAGACATCATTTAAGATACCAATGTCAGGGCGGTAATTATAGCAGTAGAGCAATAGCTCTTCATCCGAGTTTCGTGGACGCTGTAATAGTGTAAGTTTGTGTGATTGACTATGCCATTTAAATTCAATAAAACTACCAAACATACGACCGATCATTTCCTGGTACTGAGCAAATAGTTCGTAGGTTAATATACCGCCCATATTGGAGCTCGAAAGCAGATATGTGTTTGTGTAGGCTAGGTTAAATGGTTCAAATATTGTACCACCCGATCCGCTACCGGTTCGTGAACCAATGCTTCTGCGGAATATTTGACGTACTTCTATAACCTCTTTAGGCAGAGTGTATGTGTTTTGATCTTGTACAGTAGTTAAGAACATATAACTTTCTTCTACTGAACTATCGCCTCTCTGTCTGTATTTTCCTAGAGCACGTTCCAATGCTGTTTCGTAATGCTTAGGATCTAATTCCACATCAACCATGCCGTCGCCCAGCATGTTTTTGCAGTAGTCATAGACTGCTGTTTTTGCTTGTTGTAGTTCGTTGATTTCTGTAGTTGGCATGAGTCGGTTTCCGTGAATGCTCTAATATTTAGCGTTAAATACCCTGTGATGCTAGACAATGAAACACACAAAGATTTAGACTTTTGGACTAATTTAAAGTGGCCGGCGGCTCCTAACGAGGACGATTATTGTGTCTTTGAACAATATTGCACGGGCAAAGTTTTACTGCTAGGAAGCACTAAAATGCTATTGCCTTTGTGTACAGAAGCATGGGATTTAGAACCTAAGTATGCGGATCCTAAGATTAAGAATCGAGACTGGTTTACACTAAACGAACATTGGGACACAATCATAGTAGACGGCGCATTAGCATTTGGTCAAGATTACTGCGAGAAACTATTAAAAGTTGTGTTGCCTAATTGTAACAGATTCATAGCTCGTGCGTTCTTAAATCCCAACTGGCCTACCAAATATGCTGTGTACTTTCCTAGGGCAAACGAGCTAACTCCACAACCTAAAGAACATCCTATTAACGAAGTTTATACATTTTACATATGGAACAACAAATAAAACCTACTATCCTTGCCATGTACTCGGGCGGCTTAGACAGTCTAGGCATGGTTTACAAACTGCTAACAGAAGATGCGTATAAGGATTATGACATTCATATACATCATGTACACAACAAGAATGTAGAACAGCGTTGGCGGGCTGAACAGATTGCTGTAGATCTAGCCACTAAAGAATTAAAACGATTAGGCTTTGAATTTGCCTACAGTGAAAGTGAAATAGGCACACAACCGTTTGGTATGAACTTTTTATTTGACACAGATACTATGAATTTCTTTGCTGGCTATGTCTGTAGCGTTAATCCTGACATTAAAAAAGTTGCCATGGGTATGCAGGCTAATGATCATAATCAACGCTTAGAGGATCGTCGTATTCGTGCTAACAAAATACTTGAAGCATTTACACCTGCTGAAAAGATATTTCCTGTAATGAATATGACCAAGCGTGAGATCTATGACATGCTACCAGAAAGCCTGCGTAACATGTTTTGGAGTTGTCGTGTGCCTGTATACAGTGAAAAAAATATCACACCCTGTGGACGGTGTGATACTTGTCGTAAACTCAAAGAGCAAGGTATTCGTTAGAATCCATACTTGGCTTTAGTGGCTGTGTATGTTGAACTAGTAATACTAGTATCGATTGATAAATCGTTAAATTTTCCTTGATATCTTGCAGAAGTTACCATATATGTAGTATCAACTACACCAATACCAAAATATGTAAAGCCTGTATCGCTAACGTGTCTAACGCCACTACCGATATTCTGTGTCACTGCTGTTTCATTATTTAGGCTCATACCAATAGTTGTAGTTGAGTTGTCAAAATACAGGTAGACGTGATTCCAAGCATTTAGGTTTACGCTGCCGGTAGATGTAATTGCCTGCAATGCCGACATACCCCAAAATCTTCCCTTTAACTTGTTAGAACTATCAATCTCTAACATAGAATAGTGCCAATTGGTATTTTCCGCTGCCTGTCCTACCTCGTCTAGTACAATTACATTATTAAGAGCAGGATAGAACCACAGATTAATGTTAAGTGTTGCGGAATTACCAAATGCGTTAGATATCAAATACTCTGTTCCAGTTAGAGTATGTACCGACCCAGTGGTAGTATCTGGGAAGGTATATGCTCCGTAGGTAGTTGTAACAGCATTGGTTGAACCCCAATTCTGTGAAGCACTATTATATAAAAACGAACCTTGAGGTGTTATTGGCCCTGGAGGAGCAATAACACCACGCCCTACCACTGACATTATTTGTGTTACTGGCATCTTAGTCCTCGTTTGTGATGTCGTTGCCAGTTAGCAACCAACCGTTACTGCTAATCTTCATCAGTGTAGCAGTCTGTATGCCTTGGAAACTCCAAGTGCTTGGGTTTTGATTTCCATTAGTACTCCAAATCTGAGGAGCATTAGGATCCCCATAACTCTCTGGTTGTACATAAATTTTATATGCGTTTCCTGTGATACTGTTTGTGTTGATCAGTGTAATCACTGTGCCTACTGGGAATGGAACATTGTCATTGCGAGGGACTGTGATGTACAAGGTTTGAACATAAGTGACATTAGGTATAGTTTGATTAATAATAAATCTACCGCGGTCACTTAACTGTAATGTATAATTCCAACTGCTGTTTGGATTAAATCCTGTACTTGGAGGAATGTCGCTAGGGTTATGATCCAGCACATTACCATCAGCAAAGGTAATAGATTCTACACCAACTATACCATTTGGTATTTCGTTTAAGTTAACAACTCGTTCTTGGAATCTCCATTGTGATAGTGCGAGTCCAGTAACCTCAATATCTGTTGATGCTGAACTGGTTTTTGCTTCGATGCCAAGAGCTAATAGGTCATTTGTAGCCCAGTCAGTTTCTGCGTTCCATACCTGATCAGCGTGTGTCTTGATTTCCCAAACATTGTTAACAGGTGTAAATTCATCTGTGGTATCCATGGTGAACATCACAGCGTTGGTATAGTTGGTGCTAAACAAGTTAGAATAACCAACTAGAGTTGCCTGCCCTTTACCTAGTATAAAGTTATCATAAGGTTCACCATTGTATTCAAGGTTTATGCTTTCACCACCGGTGTAGTGCATACTTCTGCCCCAAACTGGCTGTAGGCTTGAAGTAAACTTGTTTAACATAAAAACACCGTACGGACCAATCCAAATAGCACCGCCTGATCCGCCAACATAGACCTGCTCATTACCGTCAAGGTCTATTTCTAGTTTTACCTTAGGAGCCAAGCCCCACAAGCCTGTTGCCCCTATACGACTCTGTAGTGCGCCAGTATAATCTAGTTTGGTCAGTGTGCCTTGATTGTAGTTGGTTGTAACATATATACTGCCGTCTACTGAGCTGACTGCTAGACTGCGAACTCCGTTTCCGTCTGCTAGAATTCCTTTGAGCCAACCAGTTGAACCGTTGGTGTTTAACTTCCAAATAAAACTATGGTTGGTAGGTGTACCATCTATGTAGCCGCCAACCAATACACCACTAGCAGGAACTTCTGCTACAGTATAGGCTGTACCGCTTCCATAGTTAATTGCTGGATCTAAGTAGCGTGTCCATCCGCTGGTCCATACCCAAGGGCGAGTAGCCAAGTGTCTTGAAATAGTAAATGTGCCGCCAGTAAAGTCAACACTACCGTAACCCATAGCAAATCCCATATCAATGCGTATGGTTTTTCTAGAAGCAACTCCAGCCGGCGAACTACCAGGGCCAACTAGAGCATCTCCTGACACTTGAGCAAGGAATGTTAAATCATTACCATTGGCAGTATAGAAAGTGGCCACGCTTAGATTAATGTCTGAACTGTCAATGGTAACAGCCCAGTTATCACCACTGCTGACAATGCTTATAACGTCGTGTGTGCCTGCGTTGTAGGACACAGTATATGATGCCCAGTTTAGTTGATCGTACAGATCAGGATATGTTGCCTTGTCGAAGTATGCTGTAATGTCGGCGCCCGGTGAAACTGAGTTTGGTGTTGCAGTCACAGTTGACATAGCATCAACACCGCCTAGTAGACTACCTGGTATCTTAAGTTCATCGTTGATAGCGTATCCACTACCTTGAGTAGTAACAGTGAGATCGTATGTTCCACCACCGTTATAACCTACAGTTACTCTAGCAACTGCTCCAGCACCGCTACCTGTAACAGTGGTTATAGGTACGTCACGATACATGCCTACTCCAGTGGTTAGGAATTGATCACCAGTAATACTAGTACCTGTCATGTACCAGTCACCGTTGGTTTCTGGGTAAATATTCTCTAACTTTGTCTGTGCTGATGGTAATTCAATAATGCCTACACCAGTGTTGCCTGTGGCTGTAATAGCACTGGAGACCAATGTTTCGCCCCAGGTTTTACCAACTACGACCCAACCAAGTGTTGAGTGGTATATCATGCTATTAGCACGAATAGTATTGTCTGGATCGTAGATGTCTGTGGTAGATTTAACTTCGCCAGTGGTGCTGTCTTGAACCACTAGTTTAAGATATAGAGTTGTTCTACCATTGTTGGTTTTTACTACCGAGGCCACTTCACCGTCGTGGTAAGCAATGGCCTGTGGTTCAAACCCTGTTATAACTGAGCCTTCGCTGTAGTTGCTCCAGATTAGATTGCCATCACGGCCATACTTGCTGATGATAGCATCAGCTCTCCAGCAATGTTCACCACCTACATAGTAGTCACCGTGTTCGTCAACAGCAATACAATCAAATGTTAGGTCGCTGGTATTGCCGTCTGAAGTGACGTTGTTTCCATCACCGTAGACTGCGGCCCAGGTACTGCCCTTGCGATTGATGCGTAGGTTACTGCTTTCAACTGCGACATCGTTTTCACTGTGTAGGCGTACACCTGCTGGTGCTGTGCCTGCTTCTTTAGCAGAAACATAGTTGCTGTCAGTGCCTAAGAACAGTTCTATTTCACCGGTATGTCCTGACATGTGGATGTGTTTGCTGTCTATTACAGGACTGCCGCCACCGGCATAGATGTCCATATAATGACCCCAATCATTTGCGGCTGTAAGATCAGGTTTGATTCTTGCTTTCTTCTTCTCAGGTGCTGAATAATCGCTAGATGTTATTGTTACAGGATAACGAGGTAGTGTGTCGCTGCCAGTTACAGCATCACCGGACCAATCTATAGCGGTGTATAAGCCGTTGACTGTGACATTACTGATAGTTCTTACTTCACCTTGACGGAAAGTAATCGTGTCGCCCACTTCTACTCCAGTAACATCAGTGGTATAGAACCAATCTTGATTTCCGTTACCATCTGCTTCACCGCCTTGTCCGTTAAAGTAATCAGTGTAGACTGTGCGTTTAAAACCAGTGCCTGCACTACTGCCGTCACCTATTAGTTCAGCACCATTAATAAATCCACCGTTAGGTAATTGTAGGGAACCGTCATTCTTAAACACCCACTCGTTGTTGTAGTTGCTACCATTACTGCTGGTATAAATGTGTACTTCGCCGTTGTTAACAGAACCTTGACCAGCACGAATGTTTACATCACCACCATCCCCTGTTCCGCCGCTACCTTGGTTAGTACTACCTGCGTTAATATCAACAAATCCGCCTGCGCCATACCCCCACTGGACATCACCGCCTTCAATCTTTACATATCCGCCTTCGGTGTGGGCGCCGCCTTCTGTACCTGCTTGTCCAACACCGCCACGGATTTTAATGTCACCGCCTGAGCCAACGTTGCCACTGGAGTTTTCACCGCCAGTACCGGCCCATAGATAAATGTCACCACCTTCACCGACAGCAGAATCTCCCCAACCGCCATAACCACGCTGACCTTGGATAATTAATCGTCTAGCACTTGGATTGTTACTATTAGGTGCCGGACCTGTAATAATAGTTTCACCTACTGTCGGGTCATTACCCATTTGTAGTGTTGGTCCATCTATAGTATAACCTGGCTCGTAAGCAGTCATCTCTATAGCAGGTAATGCAATAGTACCATCGCTGTTTAGAGTGAACGAGTAAGAGCCATTAGTAAGACTACTACCACTAGTTGTTGTCACGTATGAATCAATGTCGTTCATATACTCTGGTTCGCCTGGGCTACCAGTAAATGTATCTGTTAATGTCCAAGTGGCACCACCGTCGGTAGATACAAACATTTCTTCATCGTCGTTGCCAGCATAAAATTTACCGTTCGAATAGTGTAATGCGTCAATGTATTGTCCGTGACTAAATGTTAGTGTACCTGATACAAATGAGCCAAGCCCAGAAGAATCAAACGCTGTACCCATATTAGCATTCGTATATAAAAAATTGTTATTGTCAACATAGTATGTTCCGTTGTAGTCCGATGGAGTACAATTAGACAACACAATCTTTTCATTGGTTAAGGCAGTTTTAGTACCAAATGTAATAGTTGCCGTACTTGACTGGGTAATATCAAAATCTGTTGCTGTATATGGCTTAGGAATGCTTACAAACGGACCGTTTGGAATAGCAGGCCAGTATAGTATCTGACCGTCATTAGTAGACATCATAATTGTTGTGATACCGTTGTAATCACCAAACACAACTTCTGATACATCCGGTTCGTAGTTTATTGTACTGACAAACATACTGCCTGTATCTGCAAGCGTAAATTCACTGAATACCCCAGATGTTGGGTTTGCGTTGGAATTTTGATACCAAGCGTCTTGAGAACTACTATTAGTCTGCATTATATGCCAGCCAGTAAAGAATCCAGCGGCAGCATACGCTATTTTTGTAAACGATTGGTCTAATCCAAATCCACTGAAATCAATCCAGTTAGTCTGCCCCATTGATGTTGTAATATCTGTAGTGTAGAACGCACCTAGGTTGTTATCGCTGGTAATTAGAAGGAATCCAGTGCCGTTGGTTTCAATGTCATAGAATGCCGCATTGGCTGTATATCCACTGCCACTATTAAATGCGGCAAGGAAACCACTATCAAGAGACACAGGTGTCCAACTTGTTCCGTTAGAACTATATAGTATAACTGGTAGGTTATCAGTGTTGCTACCTACTGCTACAAATTTTTCAATGCTGGCAAAATATTTTACTTGATTAAAACTAAAACTGTCAAAACCAGTAACTTCAGTCACCGTTCCCGGAGTAGATGTTGATGCGTACCATAATGCTCCATTATTACCATTACTTACATCAACAGCGTTAGCAGTATATACAATCATATCAGGGCCAACAGCAACTCTGCCTACTCCAAGCATATTAGTTGTATATTCTGTCCACGATAAGCCGTCGGAGGAAGTAAATGATCTGCCATCAGAGTTAACAGCAACATATAATGTTGAAGTACTACCACCACCACTTTGTCCAGTGTAGGCTGTTGTTTGTATTGTACCGTCTGGGAATGTTAGGCTACCGTCGTTGTTAAAACGCCAAGTTGAAGTATCTTCACCTGCTTTAATAGTTACACCATTGCCGCCGCTGACACGTAGAGCGTTACTATCCTCGCCCTCGTCTTGATCAATGTAACCATAACTGAACCAAATTTGGCCGCCGTCTGGCATATCTATATTAGGTCCATTTAGTACAAACTCATTATCACCGCTGGTTAATCTGTCTCCGCTTCCACTACCGCCGCCAATTTCACTAGTGGCATCTGAATCTTCCGGATCTTCTGCTTCGTTTTCTTCTCCTGGATTAATAACTTTTGTGGCGACAAACTTCCCGCCGACGTTAGTAAGTTTAATATTATCAAGATAGATACTGCCGCCTGCGGTATAAACGTGACGCCATTGTTTTGTTGGACTACCTAGGTCGTAGGTGTTATCTGCGCTAGGAATAATGTTAGTGGATGGATCATAAATGCTTGGTAACAATGACCATATAGTTGAACCATCACCAATTTTTAAAATATTGTTAGTGGTGTCATATCCCGGTTCACCTTGCGCCAGTACTGGATCTTCTAATGCCCAGTTAGCCGCTGTGTCTCTTCTTAATTTAATCTGCGTTGCCATTGTTAATCCTCATTAATATGTTGTTGCGGCATTTCCGCCATCAATCAAAACTGTCAAATTTAACTTATTGTCTTCGTCTACGTATGTGGCTGTTATACCGTTGTGTGTACCATTAGTAAACATTGCTGCCGCATAATCTTGGGCTAATTCTTGTAATTCAGCCGCAGAACCTTGCCCTGCTAGAACATATAATTCTTCAAAATTTTGATTGGTTTTGTTAAAGGCATCGCGTAAAGTATCGCCGTCTTTGGCGTTTAACGCTGTTCCGATGTTAATTGTTTGTATGGCCATAATTTCGTCCCAATAAGCTCGCTTCCAGTATTTATCGCTACGATAAATATATTACTATGCCAAGATTAAGCCTTTACAAACCCGAAAAATCGCAGGATTACAAGTTTTTTGACCGCACAGTCTACGAGATGTTTCAAGTAGGCGGTGTAGACGTCTACGTACACAAATACATAGGCACAGACGACGGTTCTGTGGTCAAAGATCATACACAAATTCAGGATCTACTGTTCCTAGAAAACAGAGATAGAAAATACAGCGACGATATCTACACACTTCGCGGGCACTATCAGGTACAGGACATTGATTTTAACCTCAGTCAATTTGGGCTTTTCTTAAGCAACGATACAATTTTTATGACTGTTCACATCAATAATAGTGTGGACTTACTAGGTCGTAAAATCATGGCGGGAGATGTTATAGAACTACCCAACTTAAAAGACGAGCATGCCATGAACGACTATGCCACTGCTTTGAAACGCTTTTATGTAGTAGAAGAAGTTAATCGTGCCGCAGAAGGTTTTTCAGCCACTTGGTATCCGCACTTGTATCGTGTAAAATTAAAGAGCATAGTAGACAGTCAAGAATACAAAGATCTGCTGGATCGTCCAACAGAGTCTGACAATTATGCTGGGGAGTGGAGCCCTAATATGAACTACTATCCTGGGCAGGTGGTAAAATACAAAGGCACGCTCTACGAAGTAACGCAGGAAGTTGTGGGCAATATTCCTGGATTAACTGAAACTACGATCGAACCCACAGTTACAGATGCCTGGGCAGACTATTATACAGTCAGCACCACCGATACTCTTAGAGATCTAATGAGTACCTATGAAAAAGAAAAGGCAATTAATGATGCAGTTGTAGCAGAAGCAGAAGCAGATGCTAAGAAAAGTGGCTACGAAACTAGTCATTTTTATACAGTTAAAGTTGATCAAAGTACTGGCACAGTTGATTTAACGTTGGTAACATCTGATACTGATATTTCCGTAGATACAAATGTAAGTTCTAGTCCTTTACCTTTAAAAGATGGTTACACTGGATACCTATTAGGCGACGGTATTGCTCCTAACGGTCCAATAGTCGACACTACTGATATCACTATTCCAGAAGGACAGGTAGATGCACAGTTTGGATTTGGTATACAGTTCCCGAGTACTGCCAGCACTGGCGATGTATTTTTAAGAACAGACTTTTTACCTAATCGCATGTTTAGATACGATGGTCGAAGATGGGTCAAACAAGAAGATAATGTACGTATGACTATGAGCAACAGTGACGATACACGTCAGACACAGCGTACTGGATTTGTTAATAATACTCAGAAGTCAGGAATTAATCAATTGGCCACCGATGTTGTTTATATCGACTTGCTTGGAGATCCAATTTGGGAAAGCGGCAGTATCACACAAGATTTACAAATTACAACAACGTCTGTGTTTATTCAGACCAACGTTGCATACAATAAAAACTATCTAGTCGAAGTATGGTTAGATGAACAGAGTAAAGCAACAAAGATTACTACATCCGAAGTCAGCGGTGCATTAGCATTCACTATCGGACACCCTGTACAGGATAATTCTGTAATTAGATATACAATCTATGACAAGGTAGTAACACAAAGACAGAGCCTTAGTAAGGCTCTTAGACCACAGGCGGACAACTAATGCAATGGTTTTATGACGGCCAAATAAGGCGATATATTGGACAGGTAATCCGTATGTTAAGCGGATTTAAGTATCAAACAGGTGACGGAAAACAAATTACCGTGCCTGTAATCTACGGCGATATGACTCGTCAAGTAGGTCAAGTAATCAAAGACAATTCAGAAAATAAACTGCCCAGCGCACCTCGTATAGCAGTCTACATTACTGGCTTGGCTATGGATAAAACTCGCTTAGGTGATAGTACTTTTGTTAGCAAAGTGCATATTCGTGAACGAGAATATGACGATGTCACGGGCGAATATACTGCTAAACAAGGTAATAATTTTACTGTTGAGCGACTAATGCCAACACCATATAAGCTCACTCTTAAAGCAGATATATGGACTACAAACACAGATATGAAACTGCAAATTATGGAGCAGATTCTAATGTTGTTTAATCCAAGTTTAGAAATACAAACAACAGATAACTTCCTAGACTGGACTAGTTTAAGTGTTGTAGAACTAACAGATATCACCTTTAGTTCTAGAAGTATTCCTGTAGGTGCTGAAACAGAAATTGATGTAGGCAGTTTAACGTTTGAAACTCCTATATGGATCAGTGCTCCTACTAAAGTTAAGAAATTAGGTGTAGTAACAGATGTATTAATGAATATCTTTGATGCTACAGGTAATTTAACACCAGATTTTGTCAGCGGCAAGCCAGCGGCAGTAGAATTTAATAACGTTGCGGGCTACGGTATATTAGTTTATAACAATAAATTAAGTTTATTAAAGGGCAGAGAACCTTTATTAATCGACGATGCTGCCGATTCGGTGTTTACTAAAATAGGTGCAGATATAAGTTGGAATTTTATATTTGAACAGTACCCTGGTAAATTTAGAACAGGTGTTAGTCAAGTGTTTTTAATTCAAGACGACGGTAATCAGATAGTGGGCACTCTCAGCGAAGACGCAGACGATAGTACAATATTACACGTTAATTGGGACCAAGATACATTCCCAACTAACACACTGATAGCCAATGCTAATAATTCTGTTCTTAGAGGATCTGTAGATGCTATTGTTGACCCAACAAGATTCAATCCACGTCCAAGATTACCAGGTGGCGCATTAGATTGGCCCGACATGACCAATGGTCCTATTAGATACATTATTTTAGAAAGCATAGGCGACACTATTAATGATGATGGACCAGACGGGTGGAAAAATCAAGACGGCACAGACTTCTATGCCGAAGCAAACAGTATTATAGAATGGGCAGGTACACACTGGGAAGTAGTATTAGACCCTGCGGATCCTGACCTAGTAGGCACACCTGTATATATTACCAATCTTAGAACCGGTATACAATACAAATTCTTAGACGGAGAATGGACAAAATCATTCGAAGGCGAATATCGAAAAGGGCACTGGCGTTTGATATTCTAAACTAAGTAAGTGCATGAAAGAACAGATAGTCTGCTCTGGCGCACTTTTCTATGCCAAAAACACTAAACGATTCCTACTGCTACAAAAAGCAGAAGGCAAACACGCGGGCACATGGGGGTTAGTTGGCGGCACTAACGTCGAAGGCGAAACTGCATGGCAAGGGCTTCAACGAGAAATCGAAGAAGAAATTGGTTCTGTTCCAAAAATAATCAAAACAATTCCTATAGAAACGTTTGTTAGTAATGACAGCGTTTTTAATTTCCACACCTACCTTTGTGTTATAGAACAAGAATTTATTCCTGTACTAAGCAAAGAGCACAATGGATGGGCATGGTCAACTGTAGATAGTTCTCCTAAACCTTTACATCAAGGTTTGCGTAGCAGTTTTAGCAACAAAACTATCAGAACAAAATTACAAACTATTTTTGATATTGTAGAGTTAATTTAATGTGGCCCATCCATCACCAAAAACCACCAAACGAACCTTATATTTGGATTAAGAACGTTTTTACTGACGAAGAAATTGCACGTATTATTGCTATTGGTAAATCTAAGCCGTCTGTAGACGGTGGTGTCGAAAATAAAGATCAAGATGCACAATGGGCAAGACGTAGTAAAATCTCGTGGATAGGACCAGATGCTTCCACTGTTTTTATTTTTGAACGCTTAACAGATGCTATTACAAAAGTAAACAAGGCATTTTACGACTACGAATTAACCCAGATAGAAGATTTACAATTTTCCGAATACGACGAGTCTTATCAGGGTATGTATAGAAATCACACAGACGACGGATATGATTCAAATCATTATAGAAAATTAAGTTTTACTCTACAATTATCAGACCCGAGCGATTATGAGGGCGGTGATTTAAATATCTATCGCTTTAAATTAGACGAACCAATGACAGTGAAAAAAGAAAAGGGTATGTTGGCAGCATTTCCTAGTTGGTCTATTCACGAAGTAACGCCGGTTACCAAAGGAACACGTTATACACTAGTAGGATGGGTACATGGGCCAAAGTTTCGTTAACATTAAACCGGTGAATTTATGGCCTACCACTGTGTATGTTTCTGAAATACGCATTTTAGATATGCCTAGTATGATTTCTGAAATTTATAGACTACAATCCACGGAGTCTGCTGTTAAAAAATCAAACTATGGTGGCTGGCAAAGCGAAGTAAATTTATTTGACAATCCTGCGTTTGCTCAATTAACTGATGAAATAGCCAGTACTGTGTTTTGGTTGTTTAATAAAAATATCTCTATCAAACAAATGTGGGCCTGTGTTAACAAGCACAAAGATTTTAATGTAATTCACGCACATGGTAATGAATATCACCTAAGCGGCGTATTTTATTTGAAAGTTCCCGTTGACTCGGGTAATATATGCTTCAGAGATCCGAGGCCAGCGGCTATTAATTCCACTACAAATAGAATTTTTAATCAGGGTGATAGCGAAAATTTTATTCCCTATGAAACGGAATTAATATTGTTTCCGTCATTTTTAGAACATTTTGTCATGCCCAACGAGTCACAAGAAGATCGCATTTCCGTAAGTTTTGATCTAGTCTTTGGAGAATAATCATGTGGATGAATGACAAAATATTAATTATAGATAATTTTTACAAAGATCCTGACAAAATACGAAAGTTTGCTCTTAATCAAGAATTTAAAAATTGTAAAGAAGCCAATGCAGGAGGCAACTGGCCTGGACGAAGAACAAGTTTCTTACACAATCTTAATCAAGAATTGTCCGACGAATTTCATAATGCGTTTCTTGGAAATTTATTAGAAAATAATCCTATAAAATACGGCGGATATATTGAAACAAATTTTCAACTGTGCTACGAATCCGATGGAGATTCTTGGGTACACTACGACACGCCCACGTGGCATTGTACTCATGTTGGTGTTGTGTATTTGCATCCAAATCCTCCTGATAATTCAGGAACTTTGTTTTACAAATTTAACGAAGAACACAGACAAGAGTTTGAAGAATATGCCGCACGTAATAATCATTTGTGGTTTAAATTAAATCGAGATCAGGACAGCAAAGAATTTCATAAATTTTTTAAACAGACAATGTCTATACCTAACGTATATAATCGTGCTATAATTTATGGACCAAATGCTTGGCACAAATCGGATAGGTATTTTGGTTCAACGCCTGAGACGGGTAGACTATTTCAACCATTTTTCTGTAACCTTAATTTTATATATGATGAACAAGAAACCTAAATTAGCCATATACGGGGATAGTTTTTCAGATCCGTCGTGGGTACAAAACGACTATTTGTCGTGGCCTGAGATGTTAGAACAGAAATACACTGTCAAAAATTATTCTCTTACAGGTTCTAGCATGTGGTGGAGTTATGATAAATTTTTAGAAACTCACGCCAGTTACGATTTGGCAATATTTGTGGTAACAGTTCCGGGCAGAATTCATGTAGAATATAACAATAAGCATTTGAATTTAAATCCTAGTACATGGCCAGTATGGGATGGCATTAACATTGGAGAAATGTATTTTAGGTACTTTTATTCCAGCAAACGAGAAACTGCGTTTCATAATTTTATGGTTAATGACATATTACAGTATCAGGATGTGTTAGTTGTCCCTGCATTTTTAGAAAGTTTGCCTAATTTAAATTCTTGGTCATTGTGCCACTATGCTGATTTAGAATTACAATTCTATGGTCTAGATCATCCAGGTAACAATGAAAACAGAAAATGTCATTTAACCAAAGAAAATAATCTTATGGTATACAACAAAATTATCAATGCTATTGATAATAAGGATCAAATTTTAAAATTAAATCCTGAAGATTTTGTGCAACCTGCGGATCCTATGGAATGTTATTGGAAATAATATGAAGGAAGATTACAAAGTTATCAAAGGATTTGCAGATGCAGATACTTGCAATCGTATGGTTGAAAAATTAGACGACTTTTATAAAAAAGGTTATAACTTGCCGCCGGATAATCAGTGTCCGTCTAGTCCTACTTTTTATGGAATTTTTAATGACGAATCAAAATTGTGGTTACCTAAAATAGAAGAACTAGTGGAAAAGAAGTTATTTCCAACATACACTTACTCAAGGATTTATACAAAAAATGAAGCGTTAAATCCACATATCGATAGGTTTGAGTGCGAATATAGTTTTACACTTACTTTAAAATACGATAAAAATATATGGCCCATTTATGTTCAGTCTGGCAATAGAGGGCATGAAATTTTATTAGACGTTGGAGATATCTTAATTTATAAAGGTGTTAAAAATCTACACTGGCGGCATGCGTTAGAAAATGATTTTCACTATCAGGGGTTTTTCCATTATGTAGATAAGCAGGGTCCTTATTCTGATAGAAGATTTGACGGACGACATAGTTTTGCGTCCACACAAGAAGTAATAGACGAAGTAATTAGGAGAAGAAATGTATTACAACAGTGAATATCAATACATGACATTTGATGTTCCGCATGTTGTTGAAAATATTGCAGACATTCAACGCATGACAGACATAGGTATTGATAAATTTAAAAGAAAATTTAATGCACGTAATTATGCTGTTGGCACAGACAACATTACCTGGCAGTTTGCTAACTATAATGTGTTTGGTCTTTGTTCTTGTAATCAATGGTTCTATGATATCTATACAAGTTTAATCGACGGAATTAGACAATATCACGAACTAGCGGGTATCGAAAAGCCAAAACAACTATGGTTGCAGGCTTGGATTAACAGTCATAAAAATGGACAGGTTCTTAAAACACATAATCATGATTGGCCTTTACACGGATTTATGGCTATAGATCCTAAGAAAAGTCATACTGTGTTTACAGATAAGCCTAACGGCAAAGAGTTGTACAGAGTTGAAAACAAAGTAGGACAGTTTTACATAGGCCCTGGTAGTAGATTTCATCATGTAGAAATTTTAGAACCGTACGAGGGTGAACGAATTACATTTGGATTTGACTTAGAGCATCGAGATAGAATTTTTGATAACATGGGATTTATTCCAATTATTATATGAGTTATTATCAAACATTTAATTCGTTTGGCTATATTATTGAAGACGTTCCTAAAGAAATTATGGACACTTTGTGGAAGGAAGTTAAAGAAATACAAAAAGACTTTGACCATGCTTCTGCTACTAACCACACGTTGGCTGGTAATATTCAGAGAGAATATTCATTAAAAGACTCCATTTCGGTAGTAGAGCCATTTGCATTTAATGTAGCCGAAACTTATAACGAGCTGTTCAAATATAATTCTAATATCAGCGTGTTTAAACCAGGGCGATTAGATTTCGCTGTAGACACACTATGGGTTAATTTTCAGAAAAAATATGAATTCAATCCAGCGCATACACATCTAGGTCTATATAGTTTTGTAATATACTTACAAATTCCATATGACCTCAATGAAGAGTTGGCTGCAAGTCCTGGGGTAAACTCTAATAAAAATCTAGCATCAGCATTTGAATTTTTCTATGTAAATTCGTTTGGTAAAATAACTAAAAATCCTATATTCATGGATAAGACATGGGAAGGGAAAATGTTGTTGTTTCCAGCAGAATGTATGCACGAAGTACACCCATTTTATACGTCCGACGATTACAGGATTTCCGTAGCAGGTAATATTGCTATCCAAGCCGGATCTAAGTAAATCACAAAAATACCCCACTAAATATTGTCGAATTAAGGAGAATTACATATATGTCTAACAAATTACCAGAAATTTTTTATCTCGAAAACGTTGCAAAGCAAGATGTTTTTGCTAACATTATTGCAGATTTAAACGACGGAGTTTGGAAATACGGTGTTATAAAAATTAATGCCGCTGGCTTTGATATCGAAGATAACGCAAACTTTTGGTCTGTAGATATGGTTAAAAATCGTTGGACAGAAGTATTATTTCAGGATATTATTGACAAACTCGAAGCACTAGATCCTAGAGTCAAAGGTTATAACTTTAAAAGTCTTGACGTTGTTGCCGGCGGCAAAACATTTGGCCTAGACGGAAATATACACGTTGACAGAGAGTTTGAATTTAATTCAAACGGCGACGGTTATATGACAATGTGTTATTTTCCTAATAAAGAATGGAGCCCGGAATGGGGCGGTGAACTGCAATTTTTTGACAATCAAGGAAATATTATAGCCAGTTATTATCCAATGCCTAATACTTGTATTGTATTTGACAGTAACATTCCTCACAGAGGCCTTGCTCCTAACAGAAATTGTACAGAATTAAGAAAATATATTTCTTTTAAGACGTTTGTTAATAAGTTTGATTTTAGTGGCGATATTGAAGCCGAAGTTAAATGATTCAAAATTTATTTGCGTTACCTATCTACAAAACTAATATTTTTGACTCTGATATAGACTTTGGAGTCATAAGGTCTACGCTTGAACAACAATACAAGGAAATAAAATTTCATGTTGGGTTGGAAAAAAATGGCGGTATAAGTACCTACGGCACTAATAGAAATTTGCATGAAGTACCAGAATTTAAAGCATTGTGCGATTTAATTTTGTATCATGCAAATTTATATTGGAAAGTCCTGGATATCAACGACGGTCTGCGCCCTGCAATAGACGAGTGCTGGTCTAATAAACACGTTAACGGTAGTTTTACTGACTGGCATTCTCATAGTATGCACCCTATTGTTGTAAGTTTTTATCTAAGTGCTCCTGAACGTAGTGGAGGAATAGTGTTTACTAATCCTATGGAATACAGTATTACACACATTCCTTACAATCGTCCTGTAGAAGAAAAAATTAATACCACAATTCATATTAAATCAGGCGATGTGTTAATGTTTCCTGGATGGTTGAGACATAAAACTGAAGTAAGTCACACTGATGATGAACGTATAGTAATCACATTTAATTTAAGATACAGCGGAGTATACTTAGATTCTCAACAACCATATCCGGTCGTTAAAGAAACTACAATGCCTGATAATTTTTCAACTCCCGTAATAGTGGAATCGAATAACAGTACCATGGATTATTTGTTTAATAAGTTACATACTCAGGAAATTATTATAAATCAATTAAAAGCAATGCTCACTGGAGGCGCTGATGGAAGATAAAAAAGTACCTCGTGTTATAAGAAACCTTGATACATCGCAACGTAGAGTTCACTTCAACGAAAAAATTTTACTAGTCCCAAGAGAAGTAGAACAAAAACGTTTAGAAATATGCAATAACTGTAAGTCGTATGAAAATTACGGCTGTACTATTACTGGATATTTTATGCCCAAGACCGTAAGAAATAAATCACAAAGTTGTCCTTATGGTAAATGGACTAGTTGGTATAGTTTTAATGATAATTTTAAGGACGAATAATGTCAGTTGTAAAAGTAGGATATACTCCATGGTTTGAAAAATCTCCAAATACTAGCGGACTGGGTCCGCTAAATTATTACGGCTGGAACGAAATTATTCATTTTGATTTAGAAAAGTTAGACACATGGAAAGATTCAAAAGTAGGATTTATGAAATGCCCTGCATTTGTAAAGTATAACGAACAAACATGGGTAATACGTTCTTTAATTGATGTAGAATTGCACTGGGACAAATATAATAAAGTTTTAAGCAGTAATCTTCCAAGTCTTGCACACGATGCTATGGTCAAAGTTCACTGGGGAGATTTTAATCCTGAAGTTGATAAACCTATAGTTGCATTAAACAGCGCCATGCTGTTCTATGCAGACGAAGAAGTATGGGTAGACTTTTTACCTCCTTATAATCATATCGATTTAAGATGGAGATTGATGCCTGGCAGTTTTAATATTTGTAATTGGCAACGTCCGCTGGTTCCTACTTTTGAAATGCTCAATGACAGAATTGAATTTAAGAGAGGACAGCCGTTAGCCTATGTAAGATTTAGAGCAAGAGACCCACAGGCAATGTTTCAATTAAACAAACAACCAAGAACAGAAGAACTCGATCATATTGTAAATTCTTCTGTGTCTCTTAAATCATATCAAAACAATTTAAGTTGGAAAATTGTGTCGGGGGTCATTCCAAATAGATTACGTCCAAAGAAATTAGTAAAATCAGAACCTTGGATTTGTAGATTCTTTAGAAGGATCTTAAAAAAATGATCAAGTCCGTTTGCATATTAGGTGGAGGTACTAGCGGACTAATAACGGCACTAGTACTCAATAAGTGGTATCCTACCATGGATATTAAAATTATCGAGTCTCCCACTATAGGTATTGTCGGCGTCGGAGAAGGTAGTACAGAACATTGGAAACAGTTTATTAATACTGTAGGGATTACTCTACAAGAATTAATGTTAGAAACTGGTGCTACTTTCAAAGCAGGTATTAGATTTGAAAATTGGAATGGTGACGGCACATTTTATATGCACGCTCTACATGCCGATTATACGCAACTAATGGGTAACGGGTTGCCAGGAGTAATGGTCAAATTAATTTCTGAAGATCAGCCGCACTTATATCCAGATAATGTCATTAATTCCATACATTACTTTCCTATCGATGCCAGTGTAAATCAATATCATTTTGATACGTTTAAACTTAATAAATTTTTACACAAGAAATGTATCGAACGCGGAGTAGTTGTTGTTGAAGATGATATAGACGACGTTGAAATTGACAGTCAAGGATACATTAGTTCTTTAATTAACAAAGACGGTGTCAAATATACAGCAGATTTCTTTGTAGATTCTTCTGGGTTCAGAAGAGTCATTAGTTCTAAACTTGGCGCAAAGTGGAATGATTGTAAAGAATATTTACCCATGGACAGAGCGTTTGCTTTTCCTACACCCAGTGACGACGAGTTTCCAAGTTGGACCCTGAGTCGTGCATTATCCAGCGGATGGTCATGGAGAATACCAACGCAAGAACGCTATGGCAACGGTTACGTTTATTCCAGTGAATTTTTATCCGACGATCAAGCATTGTCTGAAATGCAACAGTACTATAAAGATCCTATACAAGTAGGTAAAAGTTTTAAGTTTAGTGCAGGTTATGTTGATAAATTCTGGATTAAAAATTGTGTTGCAGTAGGTCTTGCTGGAAGTTTTGTTGAACCTCTCGAGGCTACTAGCATAGGAACTAGTATTCAACAGGCGTTTGCACTAGGATCAGCACTGGCATCTTGGACTAAAGGCAACGAAAAAATAGCGGACAAATATAATCAACAATTTGAAGCAGTTGCTAAAAACATTATTGACTTTGTACAGTTACATTACATCACTCAACGTAACGATACACCATTCTGGCGTAGTTGCAAAGATTTAAAGTTGACCGAGTTTAATAAAGATACACTGGAACACTTTAAAACAGTTGTGCCAAGTAGAGCATATTTTCCCAGTCACTGGGTGTTATTTACAGAACAGAACTGGTTACAAGTATTACACGGTTTAAAATTATTTGATATAGAAAAAATAAAACAAATATGGATGTCTCAGGATCCCTCTGTTATTACTGAAACAGATAAAATATACGACAATATATTATTATACCAACGCGATGCTCTTAAATTTAATCACAGAGGCGCAATTGAATTCTTAGCAAAAGAAGTGAAACGATGAAAACCATCGCAATATTAGGCGGAGGAAGTGCTGGCTGGTTAACTGCTTTGTTTGTTAAACAAGTGTGGCCTGCCTGCGATGTGACAGTAATAGAAGACCCTAATACTCCACCTATTATTGCTGGAGAAAGTGGTTCCGCATCCCTTAATAAACTATTCAACTTTTTAGAAATTCCGTTTGATGACTGGATAGTGTCTGTAAATGCCATGCCTAAACTCGGCGGCAAATTTGTAAATTGGAACGGAATAGGAACAGAGTTTGTTCATGGGCTTATACCAGACTGGTATAGATTAGACTTTAATGCTAAGTTTCCAGAGTTTGGATTGGGTAATGATTTTTTAGCCTGTTCATTGGCGGAAGGCATACCTACTGAAAAAATATTCTACAACGGATCGTTACAGCGTGTGAATAAATTGCCTATCAGTCCTAGTAGTGTAGGTAAATTTAATGTTATTACACTACCTATGTGGCACTTCGACAGCCGCGCCAATGCCGACTATATGAAACGTCGCGGCATAAGCAAGGGGATTAAACTAATCGAAGGCAAGTATATTAAATCTAATAAAGCACTCAACGGTGACATTGATTCTATTACATTAGATACTAGGGATCAAATAAATGCAGATTGGTTTTTTGATTGCTCCGGATTCGCCAGACTACTTCTACAAAAAGAATTAAATGAACCTTTTAAGGATTTAAGCGAATATTTTCCTGCTAGGGCAGTTGTAGCATGGTGGAACGAGCCTGTACTTAAAAATTATACCGAAATGACAGCATTGAAAAATGGATGGTCTTGGAATATTAATTTAAAACATAGGGCAGGTAATGGATACATTTACGACCCCGACAGAATTACTGCGGATCAGGCAATAGACGAAGCAGAAAAATATTTTAATATAAAGATAGATCCGGTGGCTAATTTAAAATTTACACCTGGGTTGTTTTTAAATTCTTGGAAAAATAATGTAATTGCCGTTGGAATTAGTTCGGGATTTTTAGAGCCGTTGGAGTCGAACGGACTAGCATCTGTTGCTGAACAATTAAAAATATTGTCAGAATTTTGGTCTCCCGACAGTAATACCGTGTATGAACAAAAATCATTTAATGACAAATATCAAAAAATAATGTTTGATATCAGCGATTTCCTTTCACTACATTATCGAGGACACAGAAATGATTCCGATTTTTGGCAGGATCATAACTCTAATCCACAGCGTATATCGGCGTCATTACAGCATAAATTAGATCTATGGAAATCTGGATCATTAGGTATCGACAATACAGAAGTATATGCTTTAGAAAATTATGCAGTTGTTATCCAAGGACTGGATTTAATCAATAAAGACAAACTTAGACAACGTCTATTATCCAAACGGTCAACTATATTTGAAGACTTTCACCAATCATACCAAAAATTATCTAACGATGTTGACAACATAACATCAATCTGCTATACTTTAGAAGAATGGGTAAAATTGGTTTATGAAAACAATTAAAAGTATAATAGTATTAGGTGGCGGCACCAGCGGATTAATTACTGCCTTGATGTTAAAAAGGCAACATGAACATTTAGATATTAAAGTTATCGAAAGTTCTTCCGTTGGAGTTATAGGTGTAGGGGAAGGCGCTACAGAACATTGGAGATACTTCTGCGAAACTATAGGTGTTAGGTTAGAAGATACGCTGGTTGCCTGCGATGCTACTCTTAAAACAGGAATAAAATTTAGTAATTGGGGTGTGCCTGATTACTGGCATGCTACCTGTGAACCTTATGCAAGACCCGCTGGAGATTATCTAGCAGTTTACGCTAAATTAATTGCAGAAGGTGCTGGTCCTTTAGACATTATTCAAAAACGTACAATCGATAGCACAGTACCCGAAGATTGGGTAAATCTTAATGTTCCTTGCCCTGTTAATCAATTTCATTTCAATACATTTTCCACCAACGACTACTTACATAAGTTGTGTAAAGAAAGAAACATTCCTACAATAGATGATAAAATTGTAGATGTAATCTTAGACGACAACGGATATGTTAAAGAACTAATTGGAGAAAATGCCGTACACTCGGCAGATTTCTTTGTTGACTGTTCTGGTTTTGCCAAAGTGATAATGAAAAAACTTGGAGCAAAGTGGGAAAGTTATAAAGATAATCTTTGGGTTAATAGTGCTATTGCATTTCCTACAGAAGATACAGACGAATATCCAATTTACACCAGCGCAACCGGTATGGATTATGGTTGGATGTGGAATACTCCCGTACATGGTCGATGGGGCAACGGCTATGTGTTCAGTGACAAGTACATAGATTTCGACCAGGCGCAGGCAGAAGTCGAAGCAAAGTTAGGTAGAAAAATAAACATAGCAAAGAAAATCAAGTTTGATGCAGGTAAACTTGACCGCACTTGGATTAAAAACTGCGCTAGTATCGGCTTATGTTCTAGTTTTGTAGAGCCACTAGAAAGTAGTGCCATTAGTCAAACTATTTTGCAGACTTTTTTAATTATGAATTTATTGCCTAGTTGGACCAACAGTCCAGACGAAGTGGCCGGAATATACAATAAACGAGTAGACGACATCTGCGAAAATATTTTAGATTTTATTGCAGTACATTACTACGTACCCAGAGAAGATACAGCATTCTGGAAGGATCTTAAAAATAACAGAGACACCTGGGTACCTAAAAGATTAAAAGATAATTTAGAAAAGTGGAGCAAACGACTGCCATTGGTATTAGAATTTGATCAAAAGTATGTACTGTTTACTGCTGATAATTGGATAGTTACATTACACGGATTAAATCTCTTAAATCCAGAACGTGTCAAACATGAATATATGATGCTGACTCCGGAAATTAGACAGCATTGTGATAGGATTGTCGACGAACAAAAACATTTAGAAAATACATTACCTCATATTCCACATAAAGTAGGTCTTGAAAAATTTATAGGTAATTATAATAAAGCCTTAGGAAAATAAAATGTCAAAAATCAATAGCATAGTTGTAGTCGGAGGTGGTAGCGCCGGTTGGATGACTGCCGCAACTCTTATAAAATTCTTTCCAGAAAAAACTATCTCTTTAATTGAAAGTGCAGATGTTCCTACTGTAGGGGTGGGCGAAAGCACATTAGGTCAAATTAATGAATGGCTACACATACTTGATATTAAAGAAGACGATTTTATGAAATACACAGATGCTGGTCTTAAGATGAGCATCAAATTCACAGACTGGGCAGGCAAAGGATCTGGTGGATTTCATTATCCTTTCGGAGACTCCTGGAATGTGGGAACAGTATTCGGTGTAAACGACTGGTTTATTAAAAAGGCCAAGTATCCTGGAACTCCAAATACAGATTTTGCAGAGTGTTTCTTTCCCGCTATGCAGTTAGTTAATCAAAATAAAATTATTAAAAATGAAAATGATGAGCTACCTGGTTGGCGCTACGACAGCGATGTGGCTTATCACTTTGATGCTACTAAGTTTGGTATGTGGCTACGTGAAGAATATTGTAAGCCCCGAGGAGTTCAGCATATTGTAGGCACTATCAAAGAAGATATCGAAACTGATAGCGCAGGTGTTAAGTGTGTTGAGCTAACTACAGGTGAAAAAATCACAGCAGATTTATACATCGACTGCACAGGTTGGAAAAGTCTACTACTAGGAAAAGCACTAGGTGTGCCATTCGAGAGTTATTCAGACATACTACCCAATAACAGCGCATGGGCAACTAGAATGCCTTATACAGACAAAGAAAGTCAGTTGGAACCTTACACTAACTGTACTGCTATTGAACACGGCTGGGTGTGGAATATTCCCTTATGGTCTAGAATTGGTACTGGTTATGTATTCAGTGATGCTTATGTATCCAACGAAGATGCGTTAGAAGAATTTAAACGTTACTTGAAGGAAAATAATCCTGCAGATTTAATCGACACATTAGAATTTAAATTAATTAAAATGCGTGTAGGTATTCACGAAGAACTCTTCCATAAAAATGTTTGTGCTATTGGACTAAGTGCAGGATTCATAGAACCATTAGAGTCTAATGGCTTGTTCACCGTACACGAATTTTTGCATAGATTAGTTAAAACTTTATCTCGCGATGATATAAGTTTAATTGATAAAGTTGGATTTAACGAAGCAAATCGAGGAGACTTCAGAGCGTTTGCAGAGTTTGTAAGTATGCACTACTTATTAAGCCAACGCAGTGACACTCAATATTGGAGAGATGCTAGAGAGCGTAAATTTAATAATGGAAAAAGAATTCCAGGTGACTTTTTAGGGTATGGATTTGATAATGCCATCTTTAAAAGAGATGTTCAATCAATGTACGACTCAAGTACAGGTGGCGCACTTTTCATTGCCGCTGGATTAAATTATTTCCCTATTACAGAATCAGTTATCAAACGATCAGAATTTAAATTTAATAGACGGTTAGATTATGTTAATGATTCATTTGATATTTGGGAGTCAAATAAAACTTATTGGAAAAAGATTGCAGATGCCGCTCCTACTTTATATCAGTTCTTAAAAGACAAGTATAATGTTTAAAAAGAAACAAGAACCGATTATTACATTTACTTGTAGAGAGTGGGCTATAAGGACTCACGCTCCTGTGTTGCCTGCTGGAAACTTTTTGCCTAAAGAATATGAAGAATTGCATCCTGGAAACATTTGTCCGTTTGATCATTTTAATTCTGCATCGTTGTTAAGTGTAAGATTATGTCCTGCGGTAAACAATTATTTGCAGGCAGGGTATGTTATTCCGGCATGGTGCGATATTGAAATAAAATTTCAAAACGACCAATATCATGTAAACTACAGTAATTTAAACTATCAACATAGAACACATCCTGAAGAACAGTTTGGTGAGATGTTTAATAGATTTAAATTTAGAACAGATATTAAAATTGACAATCCGTGGAGTATCTATACAGCACCTGGGTATAGTTTAATGTGGATGCCTATGTGGTTTCATAATGCAAATTATCAAGCAGTACCTGCTATTGTAGATTCTGACAGAGTGCCAAATCATAATCCAATTAATATCATGTTGTTCGAACCCAAGGACACATTAATTAAAATGGGCGATCCGTTAGTTCAAGTTATTCCATTTAAGAAGGAAACTATTACCGCCGTTAGCAGAGAATATAACGAATCTGATGCTAAAAGAAAAGACTCCTTGTTGGGACTAGGACAGTTAAGCAGATATGGCTGGAGACAATTTATAAAAAATAAAGTTAATTATCTATTAGATAGGAAAGATTTAGACTTATGATTGGTAGTGCTAAGTCCAAAGAATTTTTTAAATTTCAAGATTCTTTAAAACCTCAGATATCATTCGATGATATTATAGTTATTGACGACGTGATTAATCACATGTATCAAGATGATCTTGAAAAAACACTATTAAGCGAAATGAGTATTCCTTGGTTTTTATTGGACGACATTACATACTCTAATACTAGAAAAGTTAAAAAACAAAATCTTGGACTAGTGCATCCTATAGTGCCAACATTTAATGGCATGAGTCCTGTGTATAATTTATTATTACCGCTGTTATATGAAGCATTGACAAAAATTGATTTTAAATTGTCGAATATAATTCAAGCCAGATCTTTTTTACAATTTCCCACAGAACAAACCAGCATTAATAATCCGCACGTTGATGACAACATACCGCACATAGTTTGTCTTTATTATGTCAATGACAGCGATGGCGATACAATAATATATGATCAAACCACAGATATTGTGCCCAATGTTCCTGGCATTAATGAAGAAGTGTTTACTATCAAACAACGAGTAACTCCCAAAAAAGGACGAGTAGTATTGTTTAACGGAAAACATTATCATAGCAGTAGTACTCCTACACAAGGAAGACGTTGTATTATAAATTTTGATGTGGAATAAAATGATAGATATAAATGAAATTTTAGTATTAGATGATGTTATCTGTCCGCAGTATCAGGATATGATAGAAAATTGGTTATTATCTCCGTCTAGTACTTGGCAGTTTTCTCGAGATGTTGCATTAGCAGACAACGTGATTGACAAACTAGATTTAAAAACTAAACCTGGTTTTGCAAAATCGTTTTATAGTGTAAGAACTGGATCTACTAGTGATTTGTATCCTATGATTTTACCTATGGTGTTTGAATCTTTTCATAAGGCAAATCTGCCATTTGATAATGTATTGTTTTCAAGAAGTTTTTTAACATTTCCTGTGCCTGGATGCGGTCCTAACGACTTTGATCATATTCATGTAGACACTCCTGAAGATCATATGGTGTGTTTATATTATGCCAGCGACAGCGATGGCGGCGATACTGTATTTTTTGATAAAACAGTAAAGGATATTTTAGAAACGCAGGAAATAAAGGCCCAATTAGAGGGCAAAGATCTAACATTTTATGATCAAACTATTCTGGAATTGATCGATAGTCAAGTTGATAAGACTAATTTTAGTGTTATTAAAAGAGTAACTCCAAAAAAGGGAAGGGTAGCAATATTCAACGGTGCAAGGTATCATAGTGCGGCTAGATGCAATAGCGGTCACCGTTTAGTTGTTAATACGTGTGTAAGATGATAATATCAGTTGGTGCTATTCCTGTAGGAATATTTGAATGGAAAGAATTTACCGATCACAAAGATGCGATTGTTGATCTATGCCTTAGAGAAGAAAAACCTAATGTCATAGAATCTAATATTGCACCTAAGGTTAAAACAAACTTATGGGAATCTAATTTTAGTTTCTTACAGCAACATTCAGAGTTAAAAGCTCTTGATACTTGGTTAAACAGTACTACTAGAGACTTTGTTAATGCTGTAAACAAATCGGATTATCATATAGCAATTACAGAAAGTTGGGCACACGTTACTCGTCCATTGGGTCAGCATGAACCACATAGACACCCAGACTCTACCTGGAGTGGTATATTTTATATAGATGCCGATGAGCCGCAGAGCGGAAATAATATATGGTTTAATATGTTTAAGTTGCCCGAACGTCCCGGGCTAGAATTTTTTGATGAAAATTTCTCTGCAGAATTTATTCCTGGACGCTTAATAATATTCCCAAGTATAATGTTGCATTATGCAAAACCATACTTGGGAAAAGATAGAAGAATATTAATTGCGTTTAATAGTGTCTGTGTTTAATTCACAGATACTGTAACAATGCTACCTGTATTATCTACTTCAGATACTGTAACAGCACAATTATAATCATTACCTGACAATGTAATTACATCGTTGGCTTTGTATCCTGTGCCGCCAGTTGTAGCAATAACCTGATACACATCGCCTGCTTTTCTTACTTTAAACTTAGCACCAGATCCTTTGCCACCTGTTCCGCTAACTTCTGAAAATAACTGAACAAACTGTCCATCAGATGTATACCATTGTGTAGTTGTAGAAGCAATAGGGTTTGCTGGATCGTAGGCTACAGGCTTAGGAATTGATTCTTTTACGGCTAGTATAGATTGGAACCAAGCACCGTCTGCTGAAATACCACCAGTATCTCTAATTTCTTTCCATAACATATCCATTTGATCGCCTGCTGGAGGGTATGCACGTTGACGTTGCATAGTAAATGGCTCTACAGGATTTCCAAATTCGTCTTTAGATGCCGCATGTGGGTCTTCAAATGTTAACTCTTCTGGATCATACAGGTAGTATGTGTCAGCATCATCGGGACAATCTACCCAATACAATGCTGAGTGTACTTCAAATTCTTCTCCGATGTTAACAATCTGAATTACTCTAGAGTTGTTGCTATCAATTAGTGCTCGTTTCATAATAATCCTTATCTATATTCATAAACTATACAAATTCCAGACTGGCCGCTTCTGCCACCTTGTCCGTTATGGTTCGGTGCAATGGCTACTCCGCCTGTACCTGGTGCTGCCGTACTACTTGAAGTACTCCAGTCAGGTCTATCGCCTTGCAAACAACCACCAAAATATGTTCCGCCACCAATTCCGCCCGAAGCGTTTGATGTGGAATATTGGTCCATATTATTATGACTGCCTCCCATACCTCCATAGGTATTTATACTACCGCCATAACCTATTCCACCATGTCCACCGCTGTGCTGTGTATTTCTATTTGCGCCGTAACCGCCGCCTGCTGATAGATAAGCACCAAAACTAGTTGTACCACCATCAGGACTAAATCCAAAATATGCTCCGCCGGACCCGCCACCGCCGATAGTAACTGTTACTGTTGTTATACTCGTAGCGGTAATAATACCTTCGCTAAAGCCACCTCCACCTCCACACTCTGAATATGCACGGGCTCCACCGCCCCCACCACATAACAGAACGTGTAATGTTTGTACTTCTGGCCCACTCTTAGTATAAGTGTATGTACCTGATCCTGAATAAACATAAACACCAACCAATCTATCTTTTAATCTGTTATCGGTCATATACTTGGCGCCGGCTTCGCTAACTAACACTGAGTTAGACGTGCCGTCCCATGCGCCTGTACTTTGTGTTACTGCTGTACCACCTAGTGTTAACTGGCTACCAGTAACTGCTGATGAAGAATAAGTGCTGACGGTAACTGTACCGCCTGAAATACTTACTGCATTACTTTCTTGTTGTGCAACATTACCAATAATTTTAACTGGGTTATTAGAGGCATTACCTGCCCAAGCACGTTGATCAGCAATATTAAATGCTGGTTCTCCAGGTTGTAATGTTCCTGATCCTGGTACACTACTAGAAGTTACACTATTTTTAAATTTAATTGTTGGCATATTATCTGTACTCGTAAACTAAACAAATTCCGGCATATCCGTCTGAGCCGTTGTGGTTACCTGCGCCACCAGGTCCGCCACCTCCAGGTGCTGCCACAGGGTTAAAACTGTTGCCTCCGTGACGCCCTGCTCCGCCACCTCCAAAGAACGTTGCGCCACCTTCGCCGCTCATACCGCCTTGTTGGTTATTATAGCCCGGTGCGTGTCCGCCGCCGCCGCCTCCGTATGTATTAATTTGACCGCCTGAACCGATGCCGCCGTGGCCACCGCAGTGGCTCTTATTTTGATTAGCACCGTAGCCTCCAGATGCACTTACATAACTACCAAAACTAGTTGTGCCACCCTGTCCACTGAATCCAAAGTAATAACCGCCACCAGATCCGCCGCCTACTGTGATAGAAACACTGGAAATATTTGTAGCGTCAATCCAACGCTCGGCATATCCGCCACCACCACCACTTTCGTGATAGCCACGGCCGCCGCCGCCACCGCCTACACAGATAACACGTAAGCGTTGTACATCGGATCCGCTCTTAGTATAGGTACTGTTTCCAGTATAACTGTATAAGTTCTTTAATGTACCGTTGTACTGGTCAGCATATCCTTTGACAGCCGCTTCTGTTGGTAGCGTAGAGTTACTGTTTCCGCTGAGAGAAGTACTTGTAGTTACTCCAGTTACCTGAGAGTTTCCGCCTCTGATCCATACTTTAACGTGACTAATGTAAAATGCTTCGTCACTTTGTGCTTGATCCAATCCTGTATACATCTTAGCAATGATTGTAGATGTAGTATGTCCAAACCATCCTGTGGTAACTTTTGAATAACCGTTAAATCTTGCAGAGTTTTCTGATTGATTACCACCCCAGGGTAAGTAAGAATACCAACGACCACCGAACCATGTATGTTCAGTGCTATTATATGTGGCCACATTATATGGCGCAGTTGAATATTGTTTATTCCAAGATGCCATTGTAACATCTGCGCCTGAAGAGTTTTGTAAATAAATTACGTTTTGTTCAGCGTCCCATGAGTCTACTTGATGAATCAAACATTCAAATTTAATTTCTGTATGAGTCGGTACACCTGTTAGTGTCAACTGATAAGTTCTTGCACTACCGCCCCAGCCGTGTACTGTTACGTTTCCTAGTCCAGCACAGTCTGTCATGTTATATGTTTCTGTGTAGTTCCAGTTTCCTGTATAGGCACTAGCGTTACCGCCTTCATCGTAGTACAAACGTTCGCCAGCATTAAGAGTTAATGATGTTAAGTTTACACTAGTAGCAGTTGTAGTTACACCGGACATCGTACCCCCGGTGATTGCCACGCTGTTACTTTCCATAGCACCTGCAGATCCAATAATTTTTACTGGAGTGTTTGATGCATTACCAATCCACATTTGGTTGGCGCTGGTATTATATGCTACCTCGCCTTGTACCAATGAAGATGGTGTTGTTGTTCCACGTTTTACTTTAATTACTGGCATTCTATTTTACCTATATTCATATACTACACAAATTCCATAGGTCCCGTCGTAGCCTGCTGACCACGTACCTTGACCGTAACTGTTATGTCCTGCGCCACCTGTTCCAGGTGCGCCAAGGTTTTGAGCCCATCTTTCGCTATAGTGATGTCCTGAATTAGCGCCACCAAAGAAACTTTGTCCACCGTGTCCTGGATTGTGATACGATGCGCTGTGACAATTTTTGTGTCCTGAGCCACCGCCACCGTGAATGTTCATGTTACCGCCAGAGCCAACACCGCCGTGGCCTCCACTGTGTTGATAGTTTTGATTAGCACCATAACCACCGGTAGCAGAACAATATCCGCCAAAACTAGTTGTGCCACCCTGTCCACTAAAACCAAAATATTGGCCACCGCCTGATCCACCGCCTACTGTAACTGCTACAGTTGATATACCAGTAGCGTCTAAAATTAATTCAGACATGCCACCACTGCCGCCACTTTCACCGTAGCCACGTCCACCACCGCCTGCGCCAATACAAATTACACGAATTCTTTGTACATCTGATCCGCTTTTAGTATAAGTTCCATTAGATGTCCAGGTATAAATGTTCTTTAAAGAACCTTTTTTACTAGACACATAAGAAGTAACTGCGTTTTGTGTAGGAATTAACGAGTTACTAGTACCTAAACTAGTACTGGTACTAACTCCTGTAGCAGTTTGTCCGCCGTTAAGTTGTAAGTTTGATGTAGTCAGTGTACCACTAGACTGTGTAGTTCCTGTAATTGTTCCGCCAGTAATGCTTACGCTGTTAGATTCTTGATTACCAAACGAGCCAATAATTTTTCTAACACCAGCATTACCGATATACATTTTAGCATCAGTAGTATTGACAGCAACTTCGCCATCGGCTAAGGAGCCTGGTACAGAACTTGCTGTGGTGCTAGATTTAAATTTTATCTTTGGCATTTAATTTACCTTATTAATATGTTCCGCCGTCAACAGTACCAAGTCCGCCACTCATAGTGCCATTTAATGTTATAGTGTCACCGGTTGCATCGCCCAATGTAACGTTTCCGTTGGCATCTAACGTAGTAAAACTACCTGCGGCTCTTGTAGTTCCGCCAATAGCAATATTATTAATTGTACCAGCAGTGGCAGGAGCCATTGTTACTGTACCCGTTCCTGATGGACTAATTGTTACGTTAGCATTTGCTGGACTCATTGCTACTGTACTTTGAGCAGTTAGTGTACCAGTAAATGTACCGCTTGTGGAATACTGTGGACCACCTTCGTTATTAATAATTATGTAATCTGTGCCATCGGACACCACAGTATAGGTTGAGGTTGTTGGAACTGCTTGGCTAGTTGCCGCAGTAAACCCTGGACCTTTAATTTGACCGCTAGGTGTACTAATGGTAACTGTACCACTAGTAGCATTGTAAAAACTCTGTTGTACACCAATATACAATACAGGGCTGGCTAATGTAACAGTATACGGAGCAGATCCAGTAAATGTTGTTACTAGACCCTGCGCTGGTGCAGAAATAGATGCGGCACCAGTCGTTGAAGTTGTTGGTGTTATGGTATTATAACGTGCCATTTTTAAAATCTCCTGTTATGCTGTTGATGTTTCAATGCCATACACAGTAACGTTAACAGCAGATCCTGTGTTAGTCCAGGCTACAACGTTTAAGCCTGGGCCGCCGACTAGACCTGTTCTTTCAAACACGCCCTTAGATACAACTACTGTATCGTATTCGATCCATTCTGCTGTACCTGGAGTTCCAGTTGTAGCCAGTGCTAATCGAATTGTTACAGATGATGCACCTGTATTTGTAAATGAAACGTTAAACACTGAGTAATAACCGATAGGTACGGTGTAAACTGTGGTGCTTGTGGTTGCTGCCAGTTGTGCTGGCGTTGCTAATCTTCCTGTTGCCATGTTATAATTTCTCCATTATTATCTTTGCATAAAGAATCCAAGGGCAACGGGAGCCCCGTCTATGCCGCCTGTAAAATTCATCTTAGAAGTTACTTTAATACCTTCCCCTGTTGTTGTGCTAATGCTGTTGCCAGCAATATACACAATACCCGAAGTCAATGTATTTACGTTCAACGAGCTCTGTCCACCACCGATTTGTGCAGTAATGTACGCTTTAATAGCTCTTTGAGTTGGTACTACGCTGTCCGAATCTGCTGTAAAGAACGGATCTGTACTGAATTGTGTAATAATCGCAGATCCAATACCTAATTCTACTGAGCCCAACTGCAAACTGTTCAATCCGCTTAGGTTAAACGCACTAGCGTTCAATGTAGCAGTACCAGTTGCCTGTTGTACTCCGAACAAGTTACCAACGTTAAAGTTACCATCTTGGTCAGTACTTGTAAAGAACACTCGTCCACCTGCTGAGAACTGAGCCTGATTTGCTACGTTAGCAGTTGAAATATCCACATTTGGATAGTTAGTTTGTTCTTTATTACCAGTACCGATGTACAAGAAGTCGTGTCCAGTTAGACGTACTTGACTGTACTTGATTCGTGTTGTTACTCTGTCGCCGTGACGTGGTGCTTGTAGTACTGTTAATGCTGGGTTAATCTGGAATTGAGCAGTTTTGTCACCCAATTCACCTAACTCATTAGTTACCACAACCAGTTTGAAGTAAACGCCTGGTAGGCTGTCAAATTCAACGTTAGCACCTGCTTCAGGAATGTCGTACAACCCTGCAATATTAATAAAGTTGCTTGGTTGATACAAATCGCTGTATCCGTCACCTTGTGTTTCAGAAGTAGCAGTTGTATTATCTGCTCCACGATTTACAAAACTTGGGTTACCTAGTGCGCCGTCTGCCATTCTAATACGTAGACTTGCTACCTTAACCTTGTTAGGATCTGTCAATGTATAGATTGGTCCTGCACGATATGTCATTCCACTAACTGTAGCAGTAGACAATGTTACAGGAGTTGCGCTTCCTTGTGTAGCACTTACCTTAAATTGTGTGCTGGTAATTGTTGAACCGATTACATAGTAAGTCTGTTCTTCAACTAATCCGCCTGCGCTAGTGCCGTAGAACTCAATTGGCTGACTATCTACTAAGTTTGTAGTGTTGTCAACTGTAATCAAGTTAGTTGTAACAGTAGTTGCAGTTACAGTTCCTTTTGGATAACCTGATCCAGGTTCTAACATACGAATCTCTGTTACTACACCGCTGGCTACTTTAGCACGACCTGTTGCTTGAGCACCTGTTCTAATGCTTGCGGCCACTGTACCTGATGTTGCAGATGCCGCAACCCATAATGGGTTACTTGAAATGTTACCAAATTGTACTGCTGTCCAGTTAGAACTGCTTGGCATTGCACGTAAAGTCCAAGTTACACCGTCTGGACTTGTTGCGGCTGTTGTTCCGCCTGTGGCTACTGCAAAGAATAAACCTTGTCCATAAGAAATTTTACTCCAAGTTGTACTTGCTGGTAGACCTGCTGGGCTTTCTAACCAAGTAGTTCCTCTGTCAATACTGTAGGCAACTCTCTTACTACCGCTAGCGATAGCAACAAAGCGTCCATTACCATAGGCAACACTGGTCCATGATAAACTTGCTGGTAAGTTTCCGCCTGCGGTCCAACTTGTTCCGTTTGAAGAATATGCTGTTGCTAGGTTTCCTGTAGAAATTGCAACAAACATTTCAGCACCGTAGGCTACTGATGAGTAAGTACCTGAACCTAATGTAGGAATAGTTCTGCTAGTCCATAAACTACCGCTGGTGCTAGATACTGCACTGGCTGTTCCGCCAACTGCAACATAAACGCCACCACCATAGGCCAATCCTGCTAAGTCTGTCTTACCAGTACTTGTTCCTGCGGTCCATGTAGAACCTGCTAGTATGCCTGCACTAGTTGTATAGCAGTTATCGCCTGTACTTGTAGCAATTGCCACATATCTTGCACCTGTATCTAATATAGAAATAGTAGGTGTTGTTGTGTAACCTTTACCAGTATCTGTAACAGTAAATCCGCTAACACCTTCGTTAGTTCTTGTTGGTGTTAGGACTGCTGTTGTACCAGCATAAGTTAATGTTACTGTACCGTTTGCGGCAGATCCGCTGGTATGTATTGGGCCAGATGTTGTAAATGTTCCGCCACTTGTTACATAATACCAGTTCTTATCTCCAGAATCAACATAATAAATGTAAACTCCAGTTGTAACTGTACCTCCTGAGCTCCATGCTGAACCAGTAAATGGATCTGATACAGTTACACTTGGTGCACCTGTATAGTTTCTTCCCCAACTATTAACAGTTACCTGAGTCAGTCTGTCAGTGGCTGCACTTACTGTTGGAGGAACTGTGTATCCTGTTCCTGGAATTGTAACAGTTACGCTAACAATCTCACCGTCAAGAACTGCACAAGTCGCTACTGCGCCTGTTCCGCCACTTACTGGAGTAAACACAATAACCGGTGGTGTTGTATAACCTTGTCCGCCGCTGATAATATTAACACTGGCAACTTGATCCGCTGTGGCCGCACCAGTTGTATTTGCTACACCTAGAACTGCTTCAAATACAGCGCCTTGACCGCCTAAGCCGCCAATAATTGCAGTTGCTCTTGCTCCTTCGCCACCACCATATACAACATCTACCCAACTTGCACTAGCGGACAATGCGCCTGCTGTAGCCCAAGTTGTGCCGTTTGCACTATACGATGTAGTTGTTCCGCTACTTGCTATGGCAACATACTTGCTATCACCATAGGTTAGTTCTTTCCATGTAGCAGTTGCACTTAAAGTTCTTGCTGTTGCTGTATAACCAGGTGCTGTATAACTAATTCTTGGTTCAATGATGTACTGAGTTGTTAAGTCTAGTGTGTTTTCAATAGTCTTACCAGGTACAGTATGGTCCCAACCTGCTTCATACATAGTCATAGAGCCAGATGCTGTAGACAATGTAATTGGTGTAGAACTTCCTGATGTTGCCGCAACTTTAAATTGTGTACTTGTAATAGTCGAACCAATTACATAGTAGGCAGTATTTGCAGAAACTCCGCCAAATGTTGTACCGCTAAAGTAAACTGGCATGTTATCATACAAGGTTACAGTACTTGCCACTGTAATTAAGTTTGTAGTTACTGTGGTATTTGTTGCTGTTAACGGTGTGAAACTGTCTTTGTATACCTGTGCAATCTTGCTGCCAGTTTGGTATGTTAAGATGTTAGCATATTGACCAACACCAGTACCGGCAGTTAATTGAATTCTCATGCCAGTATATGCCGCGCTTAGTGCAGTATCAGTGGCCGCAATAGTAATGCTGACTTTATCACCACTCTGAGCCGCGTTGCTGGCTGTTACATAACTTGTACCTCCAACACCGTTGTCATCATCTAAGTCAATAATTCTTGATTCAAATACAGTATTGTCACGGAATTCGTCGCCGATTGCGTCGATGTTATATCCTGAACCGCTAATTGTATATGTTGTATTTGTATAATTTGTACCAGCATTACCAAATTCTAAACGAAGCACTTCTGATAATGCATCTGTTACAGTATTTGTAATTTGTGCCTGATATGCTTGGTTGTCAACCGTACCATATAATGGTACTTCGCTAACATCCACACCTTCGGCAATAACACCATATGTACCATATGAGCTGTTGCCGTTGGTAGCACGGATTCTACCGCCTAGTTCTGCTAGGTAACCTGCATAGCCGTAGTAGTTAAACACAGAAACAAGTTCTGTTAATGAGTCACTACCAGTACACCATACACCAATACCGTCTGACATAATTGTAGTAAAGTCGTTTTTAACCATTGACTTATTACCACGGGCATGTAGAGCCGCATCGATCTTAGCACCTGTACAGCCTACACCAAACATTGTAACGTTCTGTGAGTAGTGTGAGCGACTTGTTACCCATACTTTGCTATCCCATGGACCAAATCCTGGGTTAAGGGCTACGTATGCTCCACCAGTTGGGCGTTTTGTACCATAGTCGTTTTCAGCAGTTAAGTCGCCATTCAATCCGCTTAGAGTACAGTTACGTAAACCAGAAGCGTTACTTACTTGGAACATATCTGACAATTCAGAACCTGCAACTGCATTGTTGTACAATACGGCAGAGCGTGTTCCTTTGTAGTTACCTGGTAAATTAATATCGTAAATGATAGAATCAATGTACTCGCCCATATCACGCTTGCATGATGCTTCGTCGTATGAGTAAACTGCTGTACAAGTTCCTGTATCTGTACTTACAGATGTCGGAGTAATGGATCCTGCTGTTGTACCAATTGTAAATGTTGTAGTAGATGGAACTGTTAATACGTAGTATTGTGTATTTTCAGCCAACCCGCCAATTACTGCTCCGGCTACTACAGTCATTTCGCCTGTGCCGGTGCCTACGCTAAACACAGAACCATTATAACTTGCACTAATTGTTATTTCTGTGTCACTTTCAACAGTTAAAATATAATATGTAACACCAGATACAATGTTACCAATACCAGTTCCGGTAAATGTAATCTTAGAACCTACTGTCATTCCTGTTGTAGATAGAACTGTAACAATGTTTCCAGTTGCAGTTGTGTCTGTGGCCACAGTCGATACTTGATTTGCCAAGAACTTAACTGGATCGCCCACAGACAAGTTGTGTGCTCTGGTTGTTGTAATAACGTTGCCACTAGAACTTGTACCTGATGTTGGTCCGCCGAAGTTATAAGAAATCCAAGCAGTTGCTTCGTTTTCTAAGAATGTCTTATTAGCACGTAAGATTTCTGCGGCAGCAATATGTCCTGGATCGTTATGGTATGTTGTTGTACCCACAACGTCTGGAGTTTCTCCAACACCCTTGTCTAATATTGCAATAATAGTGTCCATGTTTGCTTTAGCAGATGCTAGTGCTGTAGCATTACTTTCAACTTTAAGATTAACAGCATCTCTTAGATATCTGTAAGCATTCAAAGTTGCTCGCTTCTGATCACCGATTACTAGTGATGCCTGTGCTTGATAGTAACTCATACCTGCTTTGATTGAGCGGAAGTTACTGCCCATTAGAATATCGTAACGTAGAGCATCTAAAATATAACCCACGTCTCTAGCACAAGTAGCAGAATTGTAGTCTAAGTTTGGATAGTTAGTGTCAATGTAAAGTGTTACTGCACTCTGAATTGATGCTTTGTCTGTTGACAACACTTTTGCCTGTGTTGCTACATTAGTATCTACCCAACTTGTACTTGGCAAGTTAGTAATTTCTACAGCAATAGATAATCCAGTTCCGTTGGTGAAACTTGTTAATTCTGTGCCGTCGTAGGTTGCTGCCAATGTAAATGTCGATGTCAATGGTGTTGTCTTAACATAATATGTAGTACCAGCAACTAATCCGTTGGCTGTGGTTTGTGCGATTACTTCATCGCCTACAGATAAACCGTGTGCTGTGCTGGTAAATGTTGTGCCACTAGCAATAGTTGTAATTGTAATACGTGGCACACCAGTTGTTAAACCAGTATCAATGATGTTTGTAATAACATCCATTAATGCGCCAACTCTTGTAGAACTTGTAGCATCGCCGCCTGTGCCTGTAACATAACTTACGTTAGTTTGTAGTGCTGAATAAGAGCTTAAACCTCCGTTAGCAATGTCTGTCACAATAGATTTCATATTAGCATAGGCCGCTAATGTTGCTGTTTTATCTCCGCTATCAATCTGTAGTGCAGAAGTTAAACGTGAGTAGTATGCAATACCTGCTTGCTTACTTGCAAAATGACCACCGTAGGTTAAGTCATAGCGTAGTGCATCGATAATGTAACCAGTATCTCTAGCACACGCACTCTTGCTGTACACAATCGCTGGATAGTTTGTATTGATATACTTTAATGTTTCTGCTGTGATAAAATCTTTGTTATCATAGATTAACTTTGCCGCCGCATAGTTCTCTGCATCTACACCAGTAAAGTCTGGCCATAAGAAGCGAGGAACTGCTCCTCCGTCAATTGTACCAACGATATCGTCAACGATTGTACCAATTTGTGCAACTGCACCGCCAACTGCATAGCCTTTTAATTTGTATTTTAAGAACTTAATTAGTCCAAGACTTGCACTTAACTGGTTTGCCAGCACGATTGCTGTCGAAGATATTGCTCTATGATAACTACGTCCAATAGTGATTGCGGCAAAATTACTGCCAAACATCATGTCGTAGCCGATACCATCTACCATGTATCCAATGTCTCGACTGCAAGTTGTTTCGTCGTAGGATAGATAGTGATGGAATTTCTGTACATAACCAGTACCATCTAGTTGAATTTCAGATTTACGATCTTGTAAAATGTTAAATCCTGCTACTAATGCTGGATCAACCCAACTTGTATCTGGTGCTATAGCAGTTCCTGCTTCGCCGTTGTTAATCCAATCTATAATATCTTGTACACGAGCCTGTGCAAATGCTGCCGCAGTTGCATCACCGCCTGTTCCAGATGTTACCTGAGGTGTTGTGTTACCAGACTGTGGAGTTACAGAAATTCTTTGTGCAACATCGTCGATAATGCTCTTTAAGAATGTGTATGCGGCCACTGTTGCGGCTGTTTCGCTAGAACTAATAGTTAGATTTAAACCACTGTAATATGCACTACCGGCAATTAAAGTCTGTGTGTTACCACCGTAGGTTAAATCGTAACGAATTGCGTCAAGGATGTAGCCAATATCGCGTTGGCAAGCGGCTTGTCCTGTTGCGCCAAGTGCTGTCCAAACAACAGCATAGTTGTTTTGAATGTATCGGCTAACATCTGCTTTAATGAAAGCATAGTTATTTGCAATCTGTGTTCTTGCATTTAAGAAATCTACATCAAGATTAGTTGGATCTGTGATAACTTCTGCTGGGACAGCATCCAAACCGTTGTTTAGAATGTCGTAGGCTGTGTTAGCACTTAGTTCAATTCTATCAATTGCTACGGAATTACCCACTGAACCTGTAACACCAGTAGTAATTTCTTTTACTGATGCTCCAATAAAGCCGATTACACCTATTGTTGGCAATAACTGTTGTGCAATTACTGTCTGTGTTGATGTAATTCCTCTGTAATAGCTCATTGCGTTCCATGAACTTAGGAAGTTACTACCAAACATTAGGTCGTAGCATAATGCATCAATAATATAACCCACATCTCGTGAGCATGTAGATGCTGTATAGATTAAATCTGGATATGTTGCATTGATCCAGTTGATTGCGGCTGATTTAATTCTTGTTTTTGCCGCTTGAATATTAGTATTCTTAGTTGTAAGATCACTTGCTACCCAAGTAATATCTGGAGCAACTGTTGTTGGCTCTGTTCCTGTATTGATTGTGTCGTACAATTCTTGAATACGTGTTTGTGCATCTGTTGCGGCGCCAGCACTACCGGCTGTGCCGCTAGTTACTTGACTTACAACGTTTCCTGAGCTAGGTGTAATTGCAAGACCTTTTGCAATATCATCGATAATAGTTTTTACATAAGCCCATAGTGCCAATGCTTGAGATTTTTCACCTACTTCAACTAACACACCGTTGCTATAGTAAGAACGTGCGGCAATTTGTGTTGCTAGGTTGCCACCATATGTTAAGTCAAAAGTTAGTGCGTCTACAATGTAGCCAACGTCACGTTCGCAAGTTGTTGCATCGTAGATAAATCCGCTGAACGGAGAGACAGAACCTGCAATTTGTACATTAATCCATGCTGTAACTTCTGCTTTTAAGAATGCTTTGTTAGCAAGAATTAATCTTGCGGCATGGAAGTATCCAGAAGTATAAGCGTTGCTACTACCACCAGTTGGTGTTGGTAGGTCAAAGGTAGGAACTGCGGTTAGTCCTGTTGACAGAATGTCTGTCATTACACCAATATTTGATGTAATTGTATCTGTACCTGCGCTGGCTTTTAATACTGCATTCTTAACAAAATCTACAGTACCTAAAGTCTGTGGTAATTGATCTGCTAAAACAACTCCGGTTGATGCAAGGCCTCGTTGATATGCCATACCTGCTTTTGCAGACATAAAGTTACTGCCAAACATAACATCGTATGCTAGTGCATCAACCATATAGCCAACATCACGTGAACATAATGCTTGGTCGTAATCTAATGTTGGATAATTTGCATTAATCCAAGCAATAGCACCTATTTGAATATTTGTTTTATCTGCAACAATAGCGTTAAATGCTGTTAACAATCTTGGACGAACCCAACTTGTGCTTGGAGCAATAGTTGTTGGCTCTGTGCCTGTATTGATTGTGTCGTACATTTCTTGGATACGTGCTTGTGCAAATGTTCCTGCGGCTGCACCGCCTGGTGTTCCAGAAGTTACCTGTGAAGATGAAGTTGTTTTTGTCCATCCTGCTGTATTACCTACAGCAATATTGTCGATAAACGATTTAATTCTTGTTTGAACAGCCAATGCTTGATCTTTTTCGCCTGTTTCAACAAAAATGCCCTTGCTGTAGTAAGAACGTGCGGCTACCTGTGTTGCTAAATTGCCACCGTAGGTTAAGTCATATACCAATGCGTCTACAATATAACCAACATCTCGTTCGCAGGCTGTTTGTCCTGCGCCGCCGTATGTAAATCCAACGAATGGAGAGATGTTTCCAGAAATCTGTGCATTAATCCATGCACTAACTTCAGACTGAATAAATGATTTGTTAGCAAGAATTAATCTTGCGGCATTGTAATAATCTGCATCATAAGCATTACCTGTTCCACCAGTTGGTGTTGGGTATACAAATGCTGGAACAGAACTTAGGCCGTTTTCTAAAATTGCTTTGATTGATGCAATATTAGTTGTTACAGAATCTAATGCAATAGTTTCTGTGACATTAAACATAAACTCTTGTGTTGCTGTGTTGCCTTCTGTTGGCACAATAGAGTTGTTTGCTACTAAGTTTGGTGCAACTGCCTTAATTCTTTCTAGTGCAGAAATAGTTTTTGGCTTGTCATTAACTAAATTTGCAATAGCAGGCTTAGGACTGATAACAGTTGAACGTAGTTCATCACCAACAACTGCGGTATTCTTTGGAAGAACGATTGGCAACACTTCGTAGAATGTACCAGTCTTAACGCTGATTGTTGTGTTTGAAAATACTGCCGCTGGAATTGCTGTGGATGTTCCTGCTAGGATACCGTCAGTAACAATAGTCAATAATGATTGTGCTGTAGTTACTGTGTCTGCTTCCGCAGTTAATGTACTGTCAATAATCTGAGCTACTGCTGTGTTTAAAGCAACACCGTTAGCCAATTGATAATTAATTTCTGGTGGGTTGTTGTTTAAAACATCTTCCACTAAATCTTTCATGTAATTGTATGCGGCAACAGTTTGAGTAATCTGTTGTCCAAAGTTGCTGTTAATATATGCACTACCAGCAGTGGTATAATAGGCCTTGGCTGCTTTAGTTGCTTCTTCATTACCACCGTGGCCGATATCATAAATTAGTGCGTCTACTAACAGGCCAACATCGCGTTGGCAGAAATCATAATCGTAGGATAATGATCCAGTCATTGATGCTGTTTGTGTTGTTAGTGTAGAAACTGTACCACCTTGTGTAGAACTAATTGTAAAGTGTGAGCCGTCTACAACTGTTTTAACAAAATATTTTGTTCCAGCAGTTACACCGCCAACTGTTCCTGAGAACTCAATAGGCATATTTGCTGTTAAGTTTGTTGTGTCGTCTGCTGTAAATTCATTAGTTGCCGCAGAACTTGCTGTAATTGCTACAGAATATGTGTTAGTAACCCAGTTACTAACTTCTTTCATAATGAATTGTTTGTTCTTTGCCAACAATTCTGTTGCTTGTCTATTTCTGTAACCTTTTTCAATTTGTTCACAAGCATAACGCACAGTCTTCCAAGGCTTATCAATTGTAAGACCTTGGCCATCTTCAAGACTATCTGTTCCCAGTGGAGCAACATATACTAGGTTATTAATAACACCGTAGTACGCCCATGTAGGATAGCCACCGCTAACACGCAATATTTGACCTTCTGTGCCCACTGGCAGTCTTGTTGGTCCTGTTGTACCGTAGTAATATGTGTCGCCTGCTGTGGTTAGAACTGCTGATTCACTACCAGCAGCCAATAAATTCCAATATGTTGCGGTTGTGTCTGCATCTGGTCTGTTTAATAAACTTGCTGTATGCTCTAATACACAGATATAACTGTTTGCACCAAAGAATACTGCATCGCCTTGTACATAATCATGATTCACTGTCCATGTTACAGAATAACCGCTTTCAATAATAATATTATCAATTGCGCCAGCAGTTACTCCGTCTACTGTCAATGTTAAATCGTTGGCTGGGCTAATACCACCGACGCTTGTACCAGAGATAACAATTTGATCTCCGTCTGAATAATTTGTTCCTGTGTTGTTTTTAACAACTGTATAAACAGTTCCTGTACGTGTAATATCGAAAGTTGCGGCCGAGCCAATGCTTGGGCTAACTGATGTTCCAGATACTCCAGTATATGTTGTTGACACATTGGTCCACTTAATACCTGTGTTTAATCTGTTCCAATAAGTTAAATTTGGTGGCTCTTGATTTGTGTTGTCTGCTATTGCCAGGTAAGTATAACTTCCTAATCTTACAACATCGCCTACTTTATAAGCAGTAGACGAAACCCAATCACCGTTAAAATTAAATCCAGTAGTATAGACGTCCCAGTATGCTGTCGCTGTACTTGGATTTTGATTTGTATGATTTTGTGTGGCAATATATGAATAACCACCATATGTTACCACATCGCCTTCTTGGTAGACTGTAGAAGAACTCCAAGAATCTTCAAATTGAAGACCTTCAACAAATACTCCCCACTTAGTATCATCAAAAGTTGTGCTGGAAGTGTGTTGTGTTGTACAGATCCAAGTGTTGGCGCCGTACTTAACGATATCATTAATTTTGTAGCGTACAGAAGAATTCCATACACCTAGATATTCTAAGCCACTGTTGAATACAGTCCACTTACTTTGGTCTGCTTCGAGACCTAATGATGCTGTGGCAGCAGATGTGTGTGCTGTATTACAAATATATGTAATACCGCCATACGAAACAAAGTCATATACGCGGTAACGAGTCGAGGTTGCCCACTCGCCTGTCCAGTAAAACGATTCTGCAAATGCTTCCCACTTGCTTTGATCTGCTTCTAAGCCCAGTGTTGTGGTTGCCGCAGATGTATGAGAAGTTAAACAAATATAAACTAAGCCGCCGTACTTAACTTGGTCGCCTTTATTATAATAAGTAGAAACGTCCCAGTCGCCCTGCCAACTAGTACCGTCACTGACTAGATTCCATTTTGGTGGATTTGCGTCACTATCAGTGACAAATAAACTTGCTGAAGTATGATTTATAACACAAATATAACTCTTACCACCGATGTTGACTACGTCGTCAACTACGTAAGAAGTACTTGGTGTCCAATCACCTTTCCAAACAAATTTAATTCTACCTAATCTAAATTCTGCCATTTTATATCATCCTCTGATAGTATTTATCTAAACCCAAAAAATGGGATTTTATATTGCTCCTGGGCGGTTCCATGTGTTAACAAAGTAAGAATACGCCATACCGTCACCGTCCCACCCGCCAAATTGTCCGTCAACTGTTACCTTTGTTGGCATATTAACCACTGCGCCTGTTAAGCCTTCCGGAATAGTGCTGGCAATTCTGTCTGCGCCACCTACTAAAACTGTACCAGCAATCAACTGTCCAGTAAATGTATTAGCACCACCTTGACTCAAACGTCCAGTTAAGTATGCCTTAATTGCTCTCTGTGTTGGAATAATATTATTACTGTTAGCAATAAATGTTTCGTCTGTGCTAAACTGTCTAATAACCACACTTGATCCACCAACTGCAATACCGCCCAGTGATAGTGTTTCTAGACCTGTTAGTCCGAATTGTGTAGCACTTAAAGTAACAATACCAGTTGCTTGTTCAACACCAAACAAATCACCAACTTTAAAGTTACCGTCTTGGTCAGTACTAGTATAGAACACACGACCAAAGTTAACTTCAACTGCCTGATCCTGTGGAGCAAGAACTGTATCTTCTGGTAGGTTAGGATAGTTACTTTGAATAGCGTTTCCGTAGCCCACATTTAAGAAATCGTGTCCTGTTAATCTTGCCTGGCTGTATTTTGTTCTAATAATAATATTTGCTTCGTGTGCTGGACTTAATTCCACGGTCATATCTGGAGAAATTTCAATATTTGCTTCAATATTTGGTGCTGTTGTTCCATACACAGGGGTAGCATTTGTTACTTTATAAATTTTACTGTTTCCTGAAATAACCAAGTTATCACCAGGAGCAGGTAGTTTAGATAAATTCTTAACTATTAATGTTAATCCGGTTTGGAATGTATCAGCATAGCCACTGCCATTAATTGTAATAATTGTAGAGTTAGTATTATAATCTTGTCCTCTGTTTACAAAAGTTGGATTTCCTAGTGTACCGTTGCTAATTCTTAATGAAGTAGTTGCAGACACAGTAACGTTTGGATCTCTAAAAGTTAATAATGGAGTACTGGTATAACCTGACCCTGGCTCCCATAAACTAATAGATGTAATAGTTCCTGAAGTAATAACTGCACGACCTTTAGTTCTGCAACCTGTTTCAATAATACTACCAACAGTTTGAGCCGCCACTGTAACAAATTTTCCTTGGTCGTTGTTTGTGCCTACAAACGCAAATTTAATAGCACCATATCCGTCATCCGATACTGTGCGTTCTGTCCATGCGTAGCCGTCTTCTGATGTATATGCAACTCCAGCAGTGCTAGATAGAGCTAAAAATACACCCTGACCATATTCAATTTTGTTTACACCTGAGATAGTATATGGAGATTGTGTCCATGTTATACCATCTCTACTGTAAGCAGGTTTAGCACTACTGCTAGAAACTGCAACAAACAAGCCATTACCATAAGCAACGTCGCTCCATGTTGTAGAGCTAGGTAATGTTGCTGATGACCAACTTGTTCCGTTTGAACTGTAAGATGCAGTAGTACTTACTGTTGAACTAGCAGTTCCTGAAACAGTAAATGATGTAATAGCGCCGCCAATAGCCGCTACGCCTGTTACAGTAATTGTAATATCGTTTGCTGTGGTTGCTCCGCCAACTGCTGTACCTAAAACACTAACTATACTAGATGTTGTATAACTAGAACCACCACTATTAACTGTTACTGTATAGCCACTGCTTCTAGCGGTTACATTAAATGTTGCCCCAGATCCACCGCCTGAAGTAGTAGACGATGTAACACCTGTATAGGTAGTTCCATCGGATACTGCAACAAATTTTCCGTTACCAAACGTTAGTCCAGTCCAACTTCTTGCAACTAGTCCTGTACCGCTAGACCATGTACCGCCATAGTTTGAACTGTATGCAGAGCTAGTAGTTTCAGCGGCTATAGCGACAAATTTTCCGTTGCCGTACGCAACTTTACTCCAAGTAGTCAACGAAGGCAATGTAGTTGTTCTCCAACCTTCTCCGTTGTTAATAGAATATAGTGCAACTGAACCTGGATCTCCAAGGGCGCCACCGCTGGAAATTACAACCCAGCGATTGTTACCGTAGGCAATATCTGTCCAAGTTTTTGGACTTGGCAAAGGTATTGCGTCCCAGGTTGCGCCACCGTCTGTCGATTTTCCAGCAATAGCATTACCACTTGGTAGAGCAATAAATGTGCCATCGCCATAGGCTAATCCTATCCAACTAGTGCCCGGAGCCAATGTATTAGTTGTCGATGCTGTTTGTGTCAAACTAGGAGCAGATATTGTAACTCTTGGTTCAACATAGTAAACGGTTGAATTATCTAATAACGCTTCTATAGTAGTTCCTGGATTCATATGATCCCAACCTACTGCCGCAATGTTCATAGATCCGGTATCTGTTTTTAATGTACTTGCAGTGCCGCCAGGTGTACCGCTGACTGTAAATGTTGAAGTACTATCGATCGTCTTGACATAATATGTTGTTCCAGCAGATACATCTCCAAACAAATTAGTCGAATATGTACCGTTCATCGAACCGTAACCAATGGTTAGTGTCGATTTTGCATTTGTAGTTGTTCCTGTCATCGATCCTGATGCTGTAGACAATGTAAATGCTGCCGCTGTTGTTTTACCCAATACTTCTCCGGTAGCAGTTGAAAGGTTTAGCGCACTACCTCCAGGAGAAGAACTAATTGTAAATGTTGTTGCATCATTAACGGCTAGAATATAATATGTTGTTTCGTTGACAATACCGCCAAATGTATTTCCTGTAAACTTAATTGGATTGTTTGCAACAAATCCTGCTGTTGAGTCAACAGTAATTAAGTTTGTTAAAGTTTCTGTTTCTGTTACAGTTACAGAAATAACTGTATCTGTAACTGTAAATGTTGAAGAGTTAACAATCTTATTAACATAATACTTTGTTCCAGCAACAATTCCTCCAAACACAACGCCTGTAAATTCTATTGGATTTAATGGCACTAGCGATGCTGTTGAAGATGTTGTAATGTAATTTGTAGCCGCAGTAGTTGCTGTGGCAGTTATACTTACTAATGTTGTCGATATTGTAAATTTGGATGCTGAAATAACATCATTAACATAATATGTTGTACCTACTGCAATGTCTCCTATTGAGGTTCCAGTAAACTGAACAGGCATGTTAATTTTCATATCATTAGTTTGACCTAATACATAACTGTTATAACCTGGGAACGACATAGTCATTGCACCTGTGTCAGAATTTAACAGCCATGCTGTTCCAAAAGGTTCAGTACTGATAGTTATTGTCGTACCATCGATAATTTCTTTAATGTAATAAGTGTAAGAGTCGGTAACGCCGCCAAAAACTGCGCCGCCAAACTTAACTTGCATATTAACACTTAATTTTGCAGTACTAGCCAACGTTAACGTATTAGTTGATCCGCCAATTGTTTCAACAACGTTGACGAAATCAACAGAAGTATTAGTTACAGTGGTACTGTAATATGTAGGAATAAATTGTACTGGTTGATTCAAATACAATGTATCTGTGGTATAGTCTCCGTCTAAAGTAAGTATTCCTGTACTGTTATTTGTAGAAATAATGTTCAACGGTTCAAAAGATTCTTTAAGAATCTGTGCTACTTTAGTGCCCTCGTCATATGACGAAATATATCCGTATTGTCCTGCTCCTGTTCCGCTGTTAAGGAACACTCTCATACCAATGTAGTTACTTGCAGTTTTTGTATCTGATCCTGCTAAAGTAATAGTTTCTTCGTCTCCTGCTTGAGCATTATTAGATGACACTAAGTAATTTCTTCCGCCAACTGCACTACCTGTATCTGTAATACGTGCCTGGAATACTGCGTTGGATCTAATTTCGTCTCCAATTAAGCGAGCATTAGTACCTGCACCTACTATAGAATAATTTGCATAGGCAGTATATTGATCATTCTCTGTCTCAAGGTAGAACGTAGGATCAGAATTAATCTGAACTTGTGCTCCGTAGAAGCGTGTATTTCCGCTTAGACCTGCTCGACCTCTTGGATAAATTCTAAATTGAAGATTATTATTCAATCCAACATTGTCGTACACAGTCATCCATATTCTATACCAACCTTCAGTTAACTCTAGTTTACCGTATGAAACTGGAACTGCGCCGCCAGATGCTGTAGATACTGCAAGACCTTTAGTGCTAAATGTAAATTCTAAATAAGAATATACTGTTGATGAACCACTGTATATTGCGGCGATGTCAAATGTTGCAGATGATCCTTGTTTTGCGTAGATGCTAAATGTGTAATTTAAATCGCTGTTTGTTGGAACAACTCCTGAAACAGTGGCGGATAAAATAGAACTTCCCGATAGAGTTGCTACAGTTAAGAAGCAATCATTTGTTCCGTCTTCGCCGCCCAACGAGCTACCTGGAATTCTTAATTCGTTACCAGTAACGTAGCCGCTACCTCCAGCATTGACTACTGCTGAGTAACCTGTAGCACCCACAGTAATATCGAATGTAGCACTATTACCTGAACCAGTCACATTAACTGTTTCTACTGCTGTGTAAACTTTACCAGGAGGTAATACAGAAATATTTTGATAGATATAACTTGAATCGCTACCAGATGTTGCACCTGTCAGTGTCCATGCATCTGATTGTCCAAATGGAGATGTTGTATTCTTCTGAATAGTAACATTACCGTCTGTAGTCCATGGACTAGTTGAAAATTTATTACTGTATTGTAATAAGTTTGTTGTGTCTGCAACGTAGTTAGAGCCAGCATTACTAAATTGTATTGCTAATAATTCAGCATTAGTACCAAATGCACTTTGTACACTGGCCTGTACTTGGCTAGATCTGTTGTCAATTTTTCCTGAGATAGGAACTTCTGTATTATCGTAACCTTCAGCAATAACACCATATGTACCATATGAGCTGTTACCGTTGGTAGCACGGATTCTACCGCCGTCTTCGGCAAAATATCCAGCATAATTGTAGTAACCGAATACTGACACGCACTCAGTTAATGAATTAGAACCAGTACACCATACACCAATACCATCACTGATGATTTGTGTAAAGTCATTACAAGTTATTGAACGATTGCCGCCGTTGTGTAGTGTTCCATCGATTTTTAATCCGGTGCAACCGACACCAAAGTTGGTAACGTTTTGAATGTAAGGGCTTCGACGAATAATCCAAGTTCTAGTATCGTCAGGACCATTACCTGGATCTAGACTTACATAGGCACCACCCGTTGGTCTGCGTGTGCCAAAGCCGTTTGGACTTGTTAAAGATCCTGCTAGACCTGTTAATGTCATGTTACGAATGCCTGTAGCATTACGTACATAGAACATATCTTTCAAACAGTCTCCAGCATACACTGTCATAAATCCTGTGCCAGTTGTTAGTGCAACTACTGAACCTCCTACTGTTTCTGAAATAGTAATTTGACTGCCTACTATTTCTTTAACATAATATGTTTGTCCTAGAGTAACTCCACCAAAATCATCATTTGTTGTTGCCGCAGAAAATTGAATAGGCATATTAACTGTGACATTTTTAATAGATCTCAGTGTAAATCTATTAGTTGAGCTACTTGAGCTAGAAGTTGATGTATAAACAGTTACTTTAGGTTGTACCACAGTTCCACGAAGTTCGTCACCGATTAGAGCAGTATTATCTGCAACTATGATCGGTAGTTCTTCAGAATATGTTCCTGTTTTAATCATGATAGAAGTTGTCTGACCTTGATTAATTAAAGGAACATTTTCTGTGCTGGCATTTTGTATTGCATCGATTACAATGTTCATCAGGCTGGTAATTTCAAGATACGCACCAGACTCTAAAGTTAATCCATTGTTGATATACTGTTGTACTGTCGGGTCTGCTATTACTTCCCAATTTTGATTTCCAACGGTTTCTGGATTGTTATCGATATTGCCATCAATTAAACTCTTATAAAATATTTCGTTCCAATAGACAATGTCGTTAGTGACATAAGTTTCTGTAGCGTCCCAAACAATATTTTCAACTTGATAGTTAACATCTGGGTTAGAGTTTTGATAGACATAACCAATCAAAACTAATAGTCGTTCAAGTGCGGCAACAATATATGGCTGTGCCGCATCTGTTTCTGTGTTAAAGAAAGTAGTAGTGCTACCTTCAGCAAAGAATGCCTTAGTAGCAATTACTGTTCTACTATTACTAGCTCTAGTAATGTCATAAGAAAGTGCGTCAATAATTAATTCTGCATCTCGTCTAGTCGAGTATTCTTGGAATTCCGATGTTGGGCTAAATGGAGAATTACTATTTGCTTTTTGATATAGCATCCACTGATACATTTCTTCAACTAAGAAATCTTTGTTCTCAGTTAATAATGTATTGGCATTCTGGAAATAAAATCCGTTCTCAACTTGTTGACAAGCATACGCAATAGTTTTCCAAGGTTTATCCCATGTCTGACCGTGATCTGCATCGTCTACACCGTCGTTAGATACGTAGTACAGATCTGGAATAACAAACATTTTTTTCCAGTTTGGTTGTCCGTTAGAAATGTGGAAGTGATAATCTTCTGTATCTCCGGCAGCACCGCCTTGTGGAATAATTGGAACAGCAACAGTTGATGTTCCGTCAAATGTAACAATGTCGCCTTGAGTATTACCTGCGTTTTCTTTTGCATGAACTACATATACTACCCAGAATGCGTTAGCAACATCTAGGTCAGGTCTAAAGAACGAACTAGATGTATGATTTCTAATACAACGATATGTGCAGTTTTCCCAGATTACTAAGTCGCCGATAATATAATTTGTGGTGTTAGTCCAGAAATTAGTCCATCTAACTGATGGAACAACCAACTTCCATTTAAGATAATTGACACCTACAAAGTCAATATTGTCCCCATTGGTCAATGAACCGTTAGGAACTTCGCTGATAATCAATGTTGTACTGTCATTTACAGATACCACAGTCTGGCCTTGCGTAAATGATGGGTTAACTAAAACCATGCCCTTTGTAATGCCAGCCGTTGAAACTACTTTTAAAGTTGTTCCAGAACTTCCTGTGTCCACATAAGAACCAGTTACTGCATAACTTGTTGGATCTTGGCCTGCGCTATCTATCACGGCTGTGAATAATTGTCCGCCTCTGCGTACAACATCACCGACTCTATATTGAGCACCCGAACTCCACTCGTTCATCATTCTATAACCTTGGGTTATTAGTTCCCAAGCAGATGACGAGTCTTCAGCATTAACTGAAGGAATGATATTTAAGTTATTGTTGATTAAACTTACGTAAGTGTAACCGCCATAGATAACAATGTCGCCTTTTTGATACAATGCTGAACTGGTCCAGCCATTTTCAAATTGTGTACCTGGTAGCCAAACATTAAATGTAGTTGTATCAAATGTAGTAGTAGAAGTATGTCCTTCTGTACAAATATAAACATCTGCTCCTAGTTTAACAAGGTCGTTTAATTTATATCTTGTCGATGCAGTCCAAGCACCTTTGTATTCGATACCATTGTTTACTACTTCCCATTTGTAGTTGTCTGCTTCGCGGCCGTCTGTAATATTGTCAGCAGATGTATGATCTTCAACGCAACGATAAACTATACCGCCATATTTTACAATATCTCCAAAACCATAGACAGTAGAAATAGCCCAAGCAGTATTCCAGTTATCGAACTGTGCGTATGTGTCCCATTTGGTTAGGTCAATGGTTGTTAATCCACTGGTATGTGCCTCGGTACAAATATAAACAACACCACCAAATCTAATGATATTGCCGATTGAATAAAATGTGCTCGGTGTCCATTCTTCTCTCCATGCTCGACCATCAATCATTAGTTCCCAGCGAGGAGTGCTTGCGCCACCGCCTGTTACATAATATAAGTCGTCGTAGAAATTACTAGAGGATGTGTGCGGCTCTTTACATACGTAAGTTTTACCTTCGTATTGAGATACAGCGTCTCTGTTGTAGAACACGCCATCGTTCCATTGTCCTTTCCAGGTATATCTTAATCTACCAATTTTAAATTCTGCCGCCATTTTTAATCCTTAAATTATCATTAAACTCATGTACTTATCACACTATAGAATCGACTGGATAAACATATTCTTTGTTTAGACGTACAACAAATTCGCCGTTGTCGTTGATATAGTAAAACATACTTCTGCTGTCCCATCTATACTGATCCCACTCTAAATTTGAGTAAGGACGACTATGGTCGAGTTCTAATCTACCTTCAAAGAAATCAACACCGTATTGAAAATCCGTAAAGTCGTTTTCTGTTAAACCTGGATTGTTGATAGTAATATCGTCTTCATCTTTTAAACCGTCAACTTTAATAAAATAAAGCATTCCGTTGTCATCTCTTCTTAGCCCGTAGAAAAAACGTATGCTAAGGTCACCTGCTAGGTCTGATGGTTGTGTTCCAATATAGTATGTCATTATCTATTCCTTATGATATTTCAACATAACTCATGATGCAGTCTAATGCCGCTTCTTGGCTAGCAGAAATATGAATTGCGTTATTTGGTGCTAAAATTAATTTTTCGCCACCGTTAACAACACGTAAACTTGAATTTGGTGCTATAATAATATCTTTAATAAAATAACCTACAGTACTAGCATCGTCTGTAACGGTAATACTGGCTAAAATATTACTGCCTGTTAAATTTGCCAGACTTAAACCAATGACTGTACCTCTGGTACTTGGTCCAAATTCTAAAACTTGTATAGGAGTTGTTCCTATTTCGTTAACTACTTTGTTCTTAAAAAAGTTTGCCATGTTCTTATCCTAATATCAGTGCGTAGGTGATTGCAATATCTTCAGCAGTGGCCGCATTAATACCACCACCAGCACCTGCGGCAGAGTCCCAAGTAGTTCCATTAAAAATTTCTAACTGTTTTAGTTCTGAGTTGTAACGTGTCATACCGACTACAGCGTATGCTGGACGTTCTGAGCTAATACCTGTTGGAACTACGAAACCATTTGTACCTGCAATTTTAAAATATCCAGTTCCGGACTGAGTAATTGTTGTTATTGCTCCAGAAACTGTGTTTGTTATAGTATTATCTTTAATAGCAAAGTTGGCCAGTTTGATACTGCCTGTACCTGTGGCATTAAAAATAATGTCTGTGTTTGTTGTACTGCTAATTGTATTGCCGTCAATAATAATGTTGTCAACTTCAACACGTGGCACTTGTAATCTAGCACTGGTTAAATCTGCTGTTACAACATTATTGTTGTAAAATCTAATAGTATCATCATTTGCGCCAGGTGTTAGTTCTGCTGTGATACGTGTTGTATCATCCAAGTCGCCGACACCACTTAGTTTAATCCAGTTAACTCCGTCATAGCCTTCATAACGACCCATCTGGCTATTGAAACGAATCATACCAGACTGTGCTGTTGGACGCTCTGCTGTGTTACCCACAGGAATTATTAAACTTTGATTTGAATTAATGCTTACTAGTTTATTAGTTCCTGGTTGGATTACAATGTCGCTGGCAGAATTACTGCTGATAACGTTTGCGTTAACATTAAATTCTTCTAGAACAATGTAGCCTGTGCCATTAGCACGTAGTTCTAAATTACTGTTGTATACTGTTGTGGCAATGTAATTGTCTTTGACAATTATGTCACCTGTATAAAATTCTTCTGCTGTAACTCTGTTACTGGCCAATGCGTTTGTTGAACTGACGTTTCCGCTGACAGTTAAATTCTGTCCCAATGAAACGTTGTTATATGGCATTGTAATAATGCCTGTACCGGCTGCGCTTAATTCTAAATTACTGTTAGAAAGTGTTGTTTTAATTGTGTTGCCAGCAATTTTAATATTTTGAAATTGTGCATCGCTGCCAACTGTTAATGTGCCCGAAACGCTGTAGTTACCAGTCTGTGTTACGTTACCAGTTTGAATAATATTACCAGTGTAGGTAACTGTTCCGGTAATATTTGTATTACCTAATGTAGATGTTCCTAGTACTGTTAGGTCGTTGTTAATTAAAACATTGTCACTAGGTACATAAATTCTTCCTGTGCCGTTAGCACGTAATTCTAAGTCAGCATTTGAGTCAACGGTTTTAATTACATTGCCGTCGATATTAATACTGTCAACGTGTAAATTACCAGTGTATAAATTTGCCCACTGTAGTCCGTTAGTTCCTAGTGTATAAGTTTCTGTTACGCCTGGAGTGATATTGCTGGTAATACCGGCAACAATGCTAATAGTGTCAGTGGGCTGATCACCTAGTGTAATATTTCCGCCAACTGTTACGTTACCAGTAACATCTAAATTACCAGTAATGTTTACATTATTTTGTAGATTAATTTCATCGTTGGCACTTAGAACGTTAACTACACCGGTAGTGCTTTCAATAGTGTTGCCACTGATTTTAATATTACCAGTGCTAACTTCTGTACCATCAATATAAGTTGTGTTTACGCCATCAGTAAATGTTACACCAGTTAAAGAACTAATGTTAAAACTTGTTGTGGTAAATTCTACTGTACCAGAGGCCTGGTTAACATAAAATAAGTCGCCAACTCTAAAGTCACCTTTATGGTCGACGCTGGAATAATAAATCTTTGCACCGTTTAGTTCAACAACTTCGTTAGCCTGTACTACATACGTTACATCATTATCTGTTCTGTGTAGTACACCAATATAGGCTAAGTTCTGTCCAATTAAGTAAGCAACAACACCTAGTCCGTCGCCATAGATACCATAGTTACCATAAACTGCGGCAGATCCAATACTACGAACTTCTGCACCAAAGTCTGAATAATCAACTAGACTAAATGCTGTGGCTGTGCCTCCTGCATTAGTTCTAATGTCCTGTGGCAATAGAACATCGTCTACAAAAACTGTAGAAGTATCTGCGCCGTCAAAGTGCGCTAACAATACGCTGTAAGAATCGTTTGGTAGTGCAGAAGAAGGAGCAGTAAACGAACTAGTGTGTCTAGCAGTTCCTTTGCTCACTCGGACATCGTCTACATATCCAACAAAATTTGCAGATCCGCTACCATCAGAACCTATTCTAAATGAACCATTATTGCCTACATCTCCTGCAACAGTATCAGTTGTTCCTAATAAAGTTCCGTTGACAAATGCTCTGATAGTTGAACCACTTCGTGTAAATGCGATGTGTGTCCATGTGTTAATAGATATTGTGCCGCCAAAAGTAACAGTACTGCTTCCGTAAAAGTTTCCTTTTAGTGTACCGTTTTCAATCATTGTGGTGTATCTGTCGGCTGCTTCACCACCGATGGTAAACAATGAAAATGTGCCAGTTACGTTTGTTGGATAGAACCAACCTTCTAATGCGAAATCTGCATCGAATACAAAGTCAGTTAAACTGTTTACAGTTACATAATCGCCTGTACCGTCTAGATACAGACTAGCAGTTCCAAATTTTTTCTGTGCTGTTTTAAGTTGTGCATCTCCATTGGCTGTAATAGTTTTACCGCCACGTTCTGACTGTGTTTCTAATCCTGTAACTTTACCTGTTAGATAAATTTTACCGTCTGTACCAACTTCGTCGATTGTACCTGAGCCTAGAACAGTAACTCCGTCTGTGTCATAGTAACTTAGTGTGTTGCCCACAGCAAATGTACCGGAGTTGCCAGTAACTCTAACTTCTGTTCTACCCTGTCCAGCAAATCCTTCGCTACTGCTGTACAAATACATACCTTTATCAGCAAAGTATGTAAACGAGTTTAACCATTCAATTCTTGCACCGTTTGTAGCAATTAATGTTTCAGCCGCTGGTGTGATAAATGTCACTGCGTGGAATAACATGGCCGCTTCAATGCTGTTTGCATTGACAATGCTACCGTCTAAGAATGCACCGTGACCTGCATCACCTGCGGCATATCCGCGAGGGTCATCTGCTGTGGCTGTACCCAGTCTTACACTACTACCAAAGGTTAAAACTGTAATATTTTTTACATAAGGACTGCGTGTACTAACAGTCATACCTGGAGCAAATGTAAATGCGTGTCCAGTGTTGCCAATTGGCTCGTGCTCAAAACCTGTAATTGTAAAGTCTTGAATGGTAGTTTCGCCATTCATCTTGAAACAGTCTTGTTGACGTGTTGCCGCTGTAGGACGAATTGTTACAGAACGCAGGTTAGCACCAACAATCGCAACGCCCTGTGGTACTGTTAGTGGAAAAATTTCTTCGTAATCGCCAGGGTACACATAAACAGTATCGCCTGTAGTTGCTTGGCTAAGAGCATGTTTGATTGTTAAGAACGGATCGTTTTGGTGTGTGCCGCTGTAACTGTCACTGCCGTTTACAGCAACGTACCAAATGTTCCCCTGACGTAGGTTTAAGTTAATGTTATCTACAACTAAATCACCAGTATCGATTACATCAGCAAATAAGTTGTTAGTCCATACGTCTGCCCAACGTTTGCCACTTTCACCTAATGTGTAAGTATCGTCTTGATCTGGAACAATGTTGCTGGCTACATCTGCGGCAAAAGTAATATTATCTGTATTGGCATCACCTAATGTAATATTGCCGTCTGCTGTGATATTTCCAGTAGCATGAATATTTCCGTAAACATTAGTGTCGGCAAATACTTCTACTGTGCCTGTGCCATTTGGACGTAGTTCAAGATTGGTGTTTGTGCTGTTTGTGCTGATAACATTGTTTTCTATGTCAATGTCGTCAACACGTAATTTTGCTTGATATACTACTGGACTTGCACCGCTAGGTAGCAAGGATAATACATCTTGTGTTGTGGAAATTGTTGTAGCAGAAATGCTAATGTCTGCAATTTCTGCTAGAGTATCTACTAGTAAGTTAGTAGTTCTAGTTGTACCATTTACGTGTAAAGTATGTGTAGGGTCGTTAGTCTTTATACCAACTCTGTGGTTGGCGGAGTCTGGATCAGTAACTTTTAAGTAAACAAGGTCAGTCTCAAAGGCTAAATCCACACCCTGGCGTAGAAGGTTGGCCTTTAAGAGCGGACCGGAAATTCGACCAACGGCCATATATCACTCCTGATAACCCCGTGTTTCACGGTTAACCAAGTTCTCATCCCTTGCGGGCTCTTTGCTGGTTTACCACAGTTTAATCATACAAGAAATTGGTCGTTCCTTGTAATCAGTAGTATTTAGCCGTTTGTATTTTTAACCTAGTATTAGGTTCCAAAGATAGGAAATGTCTTCCATATATTGTTGCGTAACAGTTTCGCCCTCACCGCCAGCATTACCCCATTTTGTACCAGTCCACACTTCAACAACACTTTCTTCAATGTTGTATCTAGTTTCACCGACTTCTGGGGATGAAGGTTGTTCTGCTGTAGTTCCGTAGGGAATTACTAGACCATTAGTTCCAGTAAATTTAATATATCCTAGCCCTGTAGATCCAAGTGTTATTGCAGAATTTAACTCGTTTCTAATATCAGATCCATCTGGGGTAATATTTTCAATTCTATTAAGTCCGGTTCCATTGGGTGCAAATGTTAGATCATTGTTAGTTGTAGTAACTGTGTTAACATCAAATAATGTATTGTCTACTAGTAATCCGTTAGTACGTAATCTTGTGGAAGTAATATCCATTGTTAGGATATTATCTGCTTTAAAGTTTATTTCTTCACTAGAACCAGCAGTTACAGATGTTTGTCTATCTGCTGAATATACTCCGCCAAATGCCGCGCCATAGCCTTCAAAAATTCCAGTTGTGGTATTAAATCTAACATCACCTTGTTGGAATGTTGGGCGATTTGCCGTGGTACCTTTTGGAACTATTAATGCCGCAGTAGTATCAAATTTTAAATTTTTACCAGTGTTGGGCTGTAGTACAATGTCATCTGCATTAGAAACAGTACTTCCAGTAAATTTTGTAGTTTCTAAAAATACTCCGCCTGCAGAGTTTCCTCTTAATTCTAAATTTGAGTTACTGGTAGTTGTAGAAATGTAGTTGTCTTTGATTAAGATATCTGCATTATAAAATTCTTCAGCAGTATATCTATTGCTGGCTGTGATATTTGTTGTGTAATAATCACCAGAAATGCTAAGACTTCGTGTAATGCTAACATTATCTACTGGAATTTGTATAATGCCGGAAGCGTGTGCGCTTAGTTCTAAATCACTGTTTGAATCACTGGTGAAAATTCTATTATTAACTATCTGAACATTGTCAAAATATGCGCTAGATCCTACAGTTAATGTTCCGCTAATGTCTAAAAATCCTGTGTTAGATTTATCACCAGCGAGTACTACTGCACCGGTATGATTTAAAGTTCCTATAACATTTACAGATTTTACAGTAGTTAATCCGCTGACAGTAAGATTTTGGTCGAACGCCGCATAATCTTTTAAGTTTACGATTCCTGCAGAATTAGCACGTAGTTCTAAGTCACTGTTTGACACAGTAGTTTCTATTACATTTCCTCTAATTCTAATATCGTTAATATTTGCTTCTGATGTATAAGTATCTCGCCATACTTTTGTACTTGAACCTAAGTTGTAGGTTTCTGTTACATCTGGTTCAAAATTTTGATTTAATGTTTGTTTGAATGTTACGGTATCTACTGTTTGATTACCTAAAATTAATTGTCCACCTAGACTAAAATCTCCGGTGATATCTAAATTCTTAGCAACATTAACATCTAAAGTTAGGTTAGTTTCTCCGCTGGCTGATAAAATGTTTACTTCGCCAAATAAAGATTCAATTGTATTTCCTGCTATTTTTAAATTGCCTGTATTAACAAAATCTTTTGTAATTGTTGTTACGTCTGCGCCCGTGGTAATAGTCAAACCAGTTGCACCTGTTGATGCTAATCCGCTGGCGTCAAAACTAACTGTACCATTTTCAAAATCGACATAAAATTGATCGCCTACACGGAATGTACCTTTGTGATCCTGACTTTGATAGTAAACTCTACCGCTGTTTAATTCTACTGTTTCGTTAGTTTGTACAACTAGTGTGTCATCATTAGTAGCATCTTTGCCTGTACCTATATAGGCAAAGTTGTGCTGAATTAGATACATTAATGTATCTGCACCGTCTGCTACTGCTCCATAATTTCCGTAAACGTTTGCTGAACCAATACTACGAACTTCTGCACCATAGGCCAGTGTGCTACCATCTTCAGTTAATCTACCTGTGCCTTGTATAGCATATAGAGCTCTATTAGCAAAATATGTAAATGAATTTAACCATTCAACACGCACACCGTTGGTCATTGTCAATGCATCTACACCAGGTGTGATAAATGTCACAGCATGGAACAACATACTTGCTTCTTTAGTTAAGTAGTTTGTTTCACTACCGTCTACTAGGGCACCTTTACCCGCATCGCCACTGGCAAAACCTCTTGGATCATCGGCTGTAGTTGTTGTACCTTGTGTTATAACTGATACATTTTGAATGTAAGGACTGCGACTAGTTACCTGCGCATTTGGAGCAAAACGGAAAGCATAACCTTTGTCGTTAATACTGTCATAGTAAAAGTCTTTGATTGTTAAGTTATTAACTGTGGTTTCACCATTTAAATGAAATACGTCTTCGCTTTGACTGGCTGTGTCTGGAACAATGGTAACGCTTCTTAATTCTAATCCACTTACAGCAACACCTGCCGGAACAACTAATGGTAATAGTTCTGCATAAGTTCCTGGATATATTTTAATTGTGTCACCGGCAGTGGCCACGCTTAATGCTTTTTCAATAGTAGCATACGGTGCGTTTTCGTGATTACCTTGATTTAAGTTATCGCCATTTTCAGCAACAAACCATGTTTTGCCCGGACGAAGAGCATAGTTAACTCCACTAGGAGTTGATAAACTGCTAGTAGTTACTTGTTGCCCGTTGACTAGATTTGTGTACAGGCCGTTCCATCTATTAGATGATGATGTTCCTAAACTATAAAATGCATCTGTATCTGGAACAATGTTACTGGCTATGTCTGCATTAAAATCTACAGCATCGTTTTGATCTGAACCAAATGTAATCGTGCCGTCTAAGGTAATATCGCCGGTAGAGTGTAAATTACCAGTAATATTAAACTCGTTGTAAACTTCTAACGTGCCTGATCCGTTTGGTCTAATTTCTAAGTTAGTATTAGATGAACTTGCTGTCAAGGCGGCATCGCCCAAATCGATAACATCATCAAATGTTGTTGTAGATGCTAGTCCTAAGTCTAAGAAGAAATCCTGTCCGCCGCTGGCTGGACCACCGTCTAATTGATCTAATAAAATACTGCTAGTAGTGGCAATAATATTATTGTTAATAAAAATATCGTCTGTAGATATAGCAGATGCAACTACACGATTAACTGCGGTAATGTTTAACGATCCTAATGCTGTAGTAATTCTAGAGAAATCTACAGTAATATCGTTATTAGTAAAATTTGTTGATAGTGTATTGGTACTGCGTGTTGTACCTAATACTTCTAATTCTGTGTTGGGAGAATTAGTTTTAATGCCCAAGCGGCTAGTGCCAACATCGAAGTATATTAAATCGGTTTCAAAGGAAAGATCAACACCGTCTCGCAACAGGTTGTCTTTAAGCATTCCACCGGAAATTCGGCCAATATCTACAGGCATGTGATTAGTCTCCAATAATATTTATTGGATCCTGAATTATTAAAAGTGTTGAGATTAACGGTCGAAGCCGTGAATGACAGTGACTGGTTTACCGTAAGGAACAGCACTTGTGAACTCTACAAAACGTCCAACTCTTGTTACAGTAACGCTAACAGTTCCAGATCCGCTAGCATTTGTGTTTAGTGTTAAACTTACGCCAGGACTTACACCTGTTACAGTCCCAGAAACACCAGATCCAGATACAGTTGCACCGATCATACTGTCAGTGGCTTCTGAAGTAATTAATGTTGGGTTTCCGTCTGTCTTTGCTACAGAAATAGTACTTGCGGGCGCATCTACTAGTGTGTAGTTTGTTGTAGAAATTTGATAAACGTTTTCAATTAATACGAATAAGTTCTGTGGGTTTGTTAGTTCTGGATATGGATAATCAGCATACCCCGAATCCAACGGGCCAAAATAAACTTCGGCAGCGTCACCGTTACCTAGATTTTGTTGTGTAATTAGTGCTGGTTCTTTAAATCTAAATTTGCGCCATGCCGCTGGAGTTCCTTGACGTCCTTCAAATTCTTGGTCCGTTGTGTTATAACGAATATGTCCTTCGACTGGACTAGTTACTGTGCCAGATTCGCCAGGACGACTAGTAGTAGGTCCGTTGGGAATTAACAATACGTTTTCAGTATCTAACTTAACTTCGTCTGTAATTTCAACCGCAATACGATTGTCTTTTACATTACGACTGTTTAATTGATTACGTTTTAAAAACTTCATTAACTTACTCTCATTGAAGTTAGAGATACACTTAGTCGTGTATTTGCATCTGCTGTTGCCCAAATTCTTTCTTCTGAACCTAGTACAATTTTTTCTGTATCAAATGTAAATGTTTCACCTGCTGGTATTGTTAAGTTATGAATAACTTTAGTAGTGTTAGCAATAGTAGCCGGTAAAGGTGCTAATAACCAAAGATTTAAAACAACATCCGATGTTGAATAATTGCAAAACATCATGCAGGTCACAGCATATTCTCTGTCATCAGAACCAACAGTGCCAGGGGCAGTATAAATTGCACTGCCTAGTGTAGTTACTAAATTGCTTGTGATTGCCATGTTCTATCCTTAAAATATCATACTGTAAACGATTGCTTTACGTTTACTTATTAATTCATCTTGCTTGTTCTCTGAGTTTACAAAGAACAATCCTGTGCCACCTTGGGCTTCATTCTTAGCATAAAGTTTTACACCATCGGCTACGCTTCCTGGATCTTCTGTTTGTAGGTATAATTTAAAATGGTCATCGACACCTACGCAACCTGTACCGTCACTGCGTAAAACTAAATCTTCGTTACTTAATCTACTTTCAATAGTAGCATTATAAAACTTTAAATTCTGTACTTCAAATCTGTCTACAAACCAAGCGGCATTAATTACATTATCTAAAGTTAATGTTAAATTACTTGGGCCACCATCTGCTTCAAAGTCACTAATTTCCAAATAAGAATCATACAATACTGTTACGCCGCCAATCTTAGCACTATCTTGTAATTTGTAAGGCGGATTTAATGTAAAGTAACTACCTACATAATCTGTAACTGCTTGAATGTTAGGAATAATATCTGGATCAATCGGAGGAAGGCCAGGTGCTGTATAATCTAAAACTTGTTCTTCATAGTTTACTGTGCCAGTAACGTTAACTACAGCCGTTCCTGTTCCTAACAAGTTTAAATTATATCCAGCAGTAGTAATGGAATTAGTCTGTATTCCAATTAAATCATCAGTTTCATTTTTAGCAACAAACAGTCCGCTACGTGTTGTACCAGATTGTGTATCTAACCAGTTTTTTGATTCATCAAAAACTAAAAAAACATCAGGTCTTGATCCGCGAGATATTTGAATACCCGCTTCTCCTAGTCCTGTTGGACTAATACCTGCGCCGCTTTCGCCTCTGTTTAATAGAATAATTTTATCTTCTATTTCAACGTTGACTGTTTGTATGGATGTTGTATTACCTAATACAGTTAAATCACCGGTGACAAGAACCGTACCAATTTGATCACCAGTATTCAGCGTAATTGTTCCGCCAGAATTAACTGATATCTTATAATCGGTGTCTTGTACTTTAACTATTCTTGCCATGTGTAATCCTTAATAAGGGACCTAAGTCCCTTATATTAAACTGCAATCAATACTAATACGTCTGCTGACGAATCGTTATCTAAATACCACTTGTACTTGTTACCGCTAAAGTCATAAGCAAGGCGCTTAGTTAATTTAGCAATAGCAGTAGTACCAGGAGTTTGACCAGTTGTAGAACCTAAAATACGAATTTCACCATTGGCTGCTGGTGTTCCAGAAACTAGTTTACCAACTTTTAAGTTAGTACCTGTAATAGAACTGATGCTTTCTGCTTCAGTAAATGCATCATCGGATGTTTTTAAAACAACGTATGTGCTCTTGCCACGTTGTTTAACAATTTGATAGTCACTGGCTAATGAACCGCCGAAGTAACCTTGAACTAAAATACCTGCTTGTGATGTAGTAAATGAACGAGTAACTTTAGTACCGTATACATCTTTCTTTAATGGACGTCCCATTTGTTTTCTCCTTATGTTGACGTTTTAGGTCTACGCAGAGGGATTCTGCATAAGTTCGCTAATGCGAATATAATTTAGACATTGTATTTAGCCACAAAAGAAAAAGGACTCCGAAGAGTCCTTTTCTTGTTACACTTGTTAAGTGTTGATTACTGGAATGTAGCGTTAGAGATACTAACTGTACCTAAGTAATCAGCCGCGTTACCAAGAGATGATGCTGTGTTGTTCAACTCAACATATCCATAACGAGTCATGAAAGACACGACTGGTTCGAATGATGTTGGGTCTAATACAACGCCAGAGCTCATCAATGGAACGTATGGGCAGTAGAAAGCGGCTGCGTCAGATTCGCTAGAACCTTTGTAACCAACTAATACTGATGCGCTGTCAGATGCGTATGTGTTAACATAGATCTTCATAGCATTGTTCAATGTACCAACAAACTTAGTGTTTGTAGGTGCTTCGAAAGTACCTTCTGTTGTTCTTGCGAACGCAGAAGTTGTTGCACTTTGAAGGATTGTTAATGCGTATGGGCTAACAACGGCCCAGTTACCAGCACCACGACGTGTACGTTGTGCGATAACGTTAGCGGCACGGTTGATTAGAACTGCCAAAGCGGCGTGTTCGTCACCAACGAATGTTGCTGTACCAGATACTGTTGCCTGGTCAAATGCTTGGTTGTTACCGTTAGATGTTGCAAGAGTTGCTAGGGAACCTAGAACTTCTTGGTCGATTTCAGCAGTGATTTCTTGAGCAAGAGCAGCCATGATTTCTGCTTCGATGTCAATACCTTGTTGGGCTTGTGCATCTTGAGCAGCCTCGAATGTCCAACGTGCAGACAATTTACGAGTCTTGGCTTCAACTGTTTGCTTCAAGATTTGGATGCTCATACGCTTACCAGCAACACCTTCTAATGCGGCAGTTGCGGCGGCTGTAGTAGCAGATCCGTTATTTGCAGAATAACCTTCTGCAATCTTGAATGGGCTTAGAGCCTCTTCACCAGCGGTAGCACCATATGTACCACTTAGTGTATCGCTGTAGCGAACACGTAGAGTATGGATTTGACCAACTGGACCAGTCATTGGTTGTACACCAACTAATTCGTTGGCAATAACTGTTGGCATAACACGACGGATCACTGGAAGGATCACGCGGTTAAGGGTTGCGACGTTACCGGCAGAAGTAGCACCAGTTGACGCAGATTCTGAAAGATACTTACGAGTATTCTCTAAAGTAACTCCCATTACGCTACGCTTGGTACCTTGAAGGCCTTCTAATAGTGCCTCTTTAGTTTCTTGCCAGCGGCTTTCTAGTAGTTCTGACATTTAAATTCTCCTTATTTTAATCCAGCAAGGCGACGGATGTCAATTACATCGGCCTGGCTATTAGCACTACTAATGCTATGGGTTTCTTTGTTGCCTGTGATTTCTTTTGCCTCTACAAGAGCCTTCTTCTTCTCCGGTGTGCTACCACTCAATACTGCTGGTAAGTACTTGTCGAAACTAGTACGTAGTTTTGCAGTTTGCACACTTTCTAGTAACTCGCTCATGATGTCTTTTTGGTCCTTGTTTAGAGGATTTAGAAGTTCACTCATTACTTCTTTACGTTCAGCGGCTTCTTGTGCGCGAGCAACTTCTTGCTCTTTGCTTTCTACCAACTGTTGCTTTTCAGAAATAATGCTCTGTGCTTCTGCGAGTTTTTGTTCTTTTTCTGCGATTACTTTGAGTAACTTGCTTGTCTCTGATTTCTCGTTCAACAAACTAGATTGATACTCAGTTGTAAATGCTTCAAAAATCTTACGTCCAAAGTCGTTTTGACGAGCTTGGTCGATATCTTCTTTAAGTTGAGTAATCTCTTTCTCAAGACCTTGTTTTACAACAGATTCAACTAATTCTGCTGAAGTCTTTACAAACTTGCTCTTAAGTTGAGCAAATTGTTCTTTTGCTTCTTTAACAAGTTTAACTTTGGTTTCTGCCAAGTCTTTCTTGTCATCATAGAAGTCTGCAATTTCCTTAGCCAATGCTTCGACTACAAACTGCTCTAACTTACTAAAATTCTCAGCCATTACTTTCTGATCTTCGTGAAGTTCAGAAATTTCTCTAGCAAGAGAAGTCAATACAAACTCGTTAAGTTTACTTGAGTGTTCGCGAATAGCAACAGCATACTTGGCTTTCGCCTCTGCTAGTTGTGCGCGATCTTCTGTAAACTCTTGGATTTCGACAGATAAACGATCTTCAATCATGTTATTGATTGCGTCGACCATTACTTGTTTGTCATGTTCGTATTTTTGCGCGAATTCTTCGCGTAGTTGTTGAGTAGCCTGTTCGCGGTTTTCAGCGATTCTGGCGTTCCAAGCAGACTCGATGTCTGCTTTGATTTCTTCGGAAATCACGTTGTTTTCAAATAATGATTTAAGTGCATCCAACATTGTGATTCTCCCTTGTTATTGGAGTCCGCCTATTATTTTTAATAGGCTTTCTTTTAAGTATTGCTGTGCCTTTGCGTCGCCTTGTACTTCTTGTGCTATTCTTAGTGCCTTATATCCGCCCTTACTATTCATGAGATGCTCATAAATGGGCGTTGGATACGCACCCGGGGCTGATGGTTGAGCTACTACATCAACTGTAATAATCTCGAAATCTGACACTTCACCGGATCCGTCTTCTTTGACGTTTCCGGATCCGCGCGAACTAACTCCTAACTTAACACCACTTTCCAACATAGTTTTCACTAATTGTCCCATTGGGGTTGGAAGAATCTTAAGTTTACCGTAACCATTTGGGCCATCCATCCACATTTCTGTAATCATATGGCTTACACGGTCTAGGTTAATTTTTAAGTCGTCTGGATGATCTACTTCGCCAAGAACTGAATATCCACCAGTGATCTGGTCGTTTAGTGTTTTGACAGCCCTGCCGATTTCGCTCACAGGATACACACGCTGATTTGCGTTACGAATGCCGCCCTGGATACAAATACCCTTCATATAAAGGTTTTTGCCTCCGTCGCCATCCGACTCCACAACCATTCGGGCTTGGTCGAATGTTAGGTTCTCACGTAAGTAGAAATTACTCATCTAGATTAGACCCTAATTAACCTTTGCTACCAATGATACTCTTGGTATCAGCGCCGCTTTCGCCTGCGCCTTTCTTCTCTGCGCCATGACCTTTGCTTTGAGCATTAAGTTTTGTCGCATTTTTTGAACCAGGCACATTAACGTTACCTGAATTCAAATCCTTTGTTGATGGATTTGCTAAACCACCTTGTGTACCACCTTTGTTGCTTTCGCCGCCTTTAGCGATATTAGCAACTGTGCCACCCATATCGTTCTTACCGGCTACGATTGACTTAGTGTTAGCACCGTTGTCACCGTGCTTTGGAGCACTTACTTTTTCTACGTATTCTACAACGTAGTCTTCTTTAGTTTCTTCTTCTTCGCCGCCTTCTTCGCCTTCAGGTGCTTCTGGACCTTCTTCTGATCCACCTGCTGGGAATTCGTCGCCGCCTTCTTCACCTTTGTCACCACCCATCATTTGTTCAAATTCTGCGGTTAGTGCATCGATAATGTCTTGTTTCATTAGGTCTAGGTCGCCTACAGTTGCTGGCTCTTCATCGCCACCTTCGCCACCGTCCATGTCATCTTCTGGTTCATCGGCATCGATATCGCTTAGTAAATCGGCTGCTGGCTCGTCTTGAGCTTCTAAACCAAATGCTTCTTCTGCTGGTTGATCAAATTGTAGATCATCGTCCAACAAGTTTTCGTAAATTTCGCGAGATTTTGCTACCACTAGTTCGTGGAACAATTCTTCGGCTTTTTGTTTGTCTTCATTAATTAGATATTCAAGCATCTGCTCGAACTTTGCGCGATCAGTCATTTATGTTCTCCTATATATGTGATGGGGTTATTCACCCGCAAGGCTGTCGATGTATTTACTATGTATATAAAAAAACCGGTGCAAACCGGTTCAAAATACGAAATTTTAATAAAATATCACAGACTTAAACTCATCATAAGTCATTGTACTATAATTTTTGTATTTCTGCCACCCGAACTCTAATGCACCAGGTTCAGTAATTCTAATGTATTTAGTATCAGTAAATTCTTTAATAACAGATTCGGTTTGACGTTGCCAGTTACCATGAAATGTAGCAGGTTCTGTACTGCGTCTGTAGTTAGGAGTATCCGAGTAAACGTTGTTTAGTTTATCGTTGATTCCTTTATAGTCAAAGCCTAGAATATAGATTGTATCGTAGCCGTGTGTACTGGCCAGCCATAGTGCTGTAGGCCCACTACTCCAGCCTTTTGACGGGTTAAAAAAGTTTAAATCGTAGATATTTTTAAGTTTTGTATTGACGTTAGTCCATACTGGGATACGCCTGTGTACTGCTTTATCTGTGATTTCCAATACCATTTTGGCATCTACTGCCACTAGATAATCTGGGTCACAGTCCCTGTACAATGCGTTACAGCCGTATAATTTGCCAAGAGCTTTTAGTCTGTTAGGTTCAATGGCCATACGGCTACGACCATTGCCTAACACAAAGGCGTGATTCATGTATTAATTTATCAAGCGGCTGGTGGAGGTGCCGCGTACATTCGAGCGATAAATTCTAGCTCTGCTTGAGTTTCTTTGACGTGTTGGTCGGATGCTCTACGTAACTCGTTGATTTGACCAAGAGTTAAACGAGTCTTGCGTGTGTCTTCTAAACCATTAAGGACATCAGTATCACGTTTAGCCATGTACTTGTCGTCCTGCTCTAGTTCAGCAGTTTCACGATTAAAATAAAATAGTTCGCGTAGGATCATATTATTATTTATGCTGGTGGAGCGGCTGGCGCGGGAGCGGCACCTGGTGCTGGCGCACCGCCTTCTGCTCCTGCTTCAGGTGCCATACCTTCGGGTGCTGGTGTTTCTCCTGCCATAGCACTAGCATCTGCGGCAATGCCCGTTGGGCTTACACCTGCTGTACGCAATTCTCCTGCGGCATCCATTGCGTTAGACTTGGCCATACCGCTTTCTTCTTTCCACAGACGTTCGTTTTCTGCTAAGTCTTCGTCTGTCATACCTAAGAAACGTTTTAGTGCAAACCGTTTAGCAATAAATGGCAATGCTACTACCTGTGCAAAAGTACTGATACGTTGATTGTCTAACTCTGCTTGACGATATGCGGCAAAGTTTTGTGGACTTTGGAAACGAATATCAAACAAACTAAAGTCAATGTTTACACCTTTGTTATACAAGAATAATTTAAATTCTGTATCAAATGTACTGATCATTAACGTTTGTAAACGCTCGCAATATTTGTTAAAACGTAGTTCTTGAATGTATGCTGTACCTACACGTCCATCATTAAATGCCGCTTGACTGTCATCTGCGCCTGTAGGCAAGTAACTGCTAGGAATACGTAGAGCTCGCATTAACTTGTTAGTAAAATACTTTAAGTCGTCGATTTCGCCCAGGTTAGTACCGCCCGGTAGCGTTTCAACTTTACTTCCACGACCTTCTGCTGTCTGTGGAAAGAAGTAGTCTTCATTGATAGACAACGGATTGTAAGCACTATCAATAGCACTGCCACCGCCTGTACTACTAGGAATACGTCTTTGATGAATCTCATTTTTAACTCTTTCAACAAAGCTCATGGCCAAGTGACTAGGCATATTGCCTACGTCAATGTAGAAAATTCTACGCTCTGGAGCACGTTGAATACGATAGATAATAATAGCATCTTCCAGTAATTCTTTCTGTTTGTAAACTTTAAAAACAGATTCTAACAGCGAATTACCAAAAGGATAATTGTTGTCTAAGCCTTCACTTAGACTAAGATGTACAACGTGTTTAGCATCAATAGCAAATTCATTTTGACTTTTGCTAAAACGTGTTCCTGACTGCTGAGGATATGATCCTGTCATACCGCGAGCACCGCTGCCGCCTTGTGTATAAGCGGCACCACCAGGCTGTTGATTTTGTGTATTAGGATTAATCTGTGTTACAACTAAATCCTGTAAATTAATGTTTAAGTCGCGGATAACGTATTGTTCTGGCTTCTTGCCTTCGCTTTCGTTAACAATAATCTTTACAACTTTACCCGGATCAACGTAATACCATTTTTGTGTTTCTGGATCGCGTACAAAGAATCCGTCGCCGTATTTGAACAAGTTACGTGCAATACGGAACATACGTGTATCAAGTTTTTGTAACTTAGTCCACTGTTGTAGGTATTCCTTTAAAATTTTAATTTCAGAATTTGTAGCACGATTTCTAAATTGTAATGTAAACGGTGTACCGTTTTCTTTATTTTTCTGTGTGCAAAACTCTGCTAGAATGTCCAATGCGGCATTAACTTCGCTGTCCCAATCCATGGTGTCGTACTGCATATAACGCTCAACACGATTTGGACTACCAGTGTAAACATCTGGAAGATAGGAACTATAGTTGGATCGTGCAGGACCAGGCTTTCCGCCTGCGCCGGATATCGGGCTAACGTTGCCTGTTGTTACTGGAGAGAAATGTCTTTTCCAACTCATTATTAATTCCTATTATGCACTATTATTTGAAGTTTGTCTAGTGTATTTGGCTGTCTTGCTCAAATAATCCACAGCGTCTGATTGATGTGAGACTAATTGACTCATATTCATATTTAACTGATTTAACAGGTCTACCATCTCTTTGCTGGACGCATCGGATACTTTTACGTTTCCAGGTGCTCCTTCTTTTTGCTCAGACTTCATAGAGCTCTTGATGGTTTCGCTTAATTTATTAATGTTATTATTCAGTTGATCTAAATTAGTGTTATTCAAATCTTTAAATGCACTAGTTGTTGTAGTAATTTCTTCTCTAAGATTTTTTAATTTAATAACACCTGCATCGATACTTGAACCCACTGCCTCTGGGAACATTAATTTTGAATAATCTACATCCTTTAATGCCGTTTTAAGTGCATTAACTTCTTGATTTAACTTTGCTACAGGTTCGGCAGCATTTGTCTCTGGAGGTTTTGGTGCATTTGCTTTTGGTATTTCTGCACCAGGTACTGTATTTTTAGTATTTTCCGTTTGTGCATTAGCGGCCGCATTTGTTTTTGTCTTTAAAAAGTCTGGAGTTAGAAAATCAACAACTTCATCTTTATAAATGATTAATCCTGCTGTTGTTGCTATTGCCCAGGCCCATGGATTCTTTATAGTGGAAACAATTTTTTCTAGTTTTCCGGCTTTTGCAACATCTTCTGCGGCTTCTGCGGCTGCTCCTGGCTTAACTGGTTCTCCTTTAGGAGTTTTAGGTTCACCACCTTTAGGTTCACCGCCACCTTTTTTCATTTCTTCATATTTTTTATAATCCATGCCAGCGGCTTTTGCACCAGCATAACCTATTGCAGTACCTACACCAGCCTTAATAAGAGCATCTGCAATCTCTTTACCTAGTGCGGCTCCAAACAATACTGGAATTCTTGCGGCTGGATCTAACTTAGCAAATTTTTCAGCGGCTGCTTCTGCACCACTTGCCGCCGATTTTAATCCAGTTGCGGTTAAATCTAGTACGCCACTTTCAATAAATGACTTCTTAAATGAATTTTGTACATTAGTTAATGTCTGATCTAAACCTGCTACTGCTCTTGTTGGGTCTGTCTTAGATGCAGCCAGACGTTTTTCTTGTTCTTCCTTGGCCATTGCGGCTGCTTTTTGCGAGTCGCCCATGCCTTGTAATACTGCTTTACCTAACATTGGAGTCATTTGACCCATAGTTGCCATTGCGGCGGCTGTTCTTCTTTCGCCTTCGCTGATATTTTCGCTGGCTTTGGCGGCTTTACTAAATCCAGCGTTCATATCGTCGACAGCAGACTTAGATCCGTTAAAAATTTCTCGGCCCATTTTACTAGCATCAACGCCTGCACTTTGCATTGTCAATGCAAATTGTCTTGCTTCAGCAGTTACAGCAACACCACCGCCAGCAATAATATCTTTAAAGCCTGCGGCCATTTTACCAGTTGGATCTAGTTGTTCTAACTGTTTAATTTTAGCATTAACTGCCGCCTGTTGGTCTGCATCTAATTTGCCTAATGCTAATTTCATTCTAGCATCACGTTGAGATGATTTATTGGCTTCATCTATCTGTTGTCTAGATAATCCTGTTGCCTTTGATAGTCTGTCTAGTTCTTCGTTATATTTTTCTTGACCTGCAACAATTTCATCAGTGCTCATCTTTGACAAGCGACCGTTGCGTTGTTGTTGTTCCATGTAACTAGCATTATATGTTGCTAGTTCATCCATACTAAATCCAAGCGCGGCAAATTTTTGACCGCTCTGTGCCATAAACTTGCCTTGTGTTTCAGCAAACTTAGTAGCACCAGCAGTGGCAGATCCAAACGCCATAGCCAGCGATTGGCTGTTTTCTTTTACAGTTTTTCCAAAAATTTCTAAAGGAAGTCTTGCTTCACCTGCTGATAGTTGTGCTTGTAACAATGAATCACCTAAGTCAATACCAGATCCACTTAGTGTTCTAAAAATTTGTATTTGATCTTCTAATGTTCCGCCAAATTGCTGAACTACATCGCTAACGCCCTTGATGTTTGCGCCGGGCATTTGTGCCAGTACACCAGAAAAATCTTTAATTGTAGGAGTAGTATTTGAAAATGTTTTAGCAAATGAGTCTGCACCAAGAGATACAGCATCTCCTGCTAGTTTCATTCGTGCCTTATATTCTTTTTCAGTTTCAGCACCTTTTCGCATTTGCTCAGCCCGAGCATCATTGTCTCCTGCGCCACCGCCACCGCCGGGCGTGGCACCAGGTTTTCCGCCTGCAGGTATTCCGCTTTTATTAATTGCCGCAAGTATCTGTCTAAGAGTCGAGTCTTCGGCAGCGTTTTCTACAATAACTGTTCCTACTCCAGGAACTATGGCTTTTACTGACATAATTTTTCCGTCAAAAACTGCGTATATAAATATAATGACACAGCAGTATATTATTTAGTTGGAGTAAAAACACATGGAAAATCAAGTAGCAGTACCGCAAAACCCGTTGAAGAAGTACTTTAGACAACCGAAGCTCTATGTTCGTTTGCCTAGTTCTGGTAATTTTTATCCACCAGGCACGTTAGAACCTACACAAAATATGGAGTTTCCAGTTTATGCTATGACTGCTAGAGATGAAATTTCTATTAAAACACCAGACGCATTGTTAAATGGTCAAAGTACTGTTGATGTTATTCAAAGTTGTATGCCTAATATTAAAAATGCCTGGGCAATTCCTAGTATTGATATTGATGCTATATTAATTGCTATTCGTATTGCAACATATGGCGAACAAATTGATGTAGATATTGCTATTCCAAACATATCAGAAACAAAAACGTATACTACTGACCTACGATTAGCGTTAGATAAACTGTTAGATGCTACATTTGATCCAGAAGTTCGAATTAATGATGAATTAACTGCATTTTTACGTCCATTATCCTATGAAGAATTTACTAAAAGTTCTTTAAAAAGTTTAGAAGAACAACGAATTTTTACTATTGTTAACAGTCAAGAACTAACAGAAGAACAAAAGATTGCTCAATTTAATAAGAGTTTTAAAGCATTAACTGAAATTACCATGAGATCAGTGGCCAATGGATTAGTCAAAGTTGTTACGCCTGAAGGCGAAGTAAGTGATCCAGCATTTATTAAAGAGTTTATCGATAATGCTGACAAAGAATTTTATACTAAAATCATCGATCACTTGGAAAAACAACGCATTAAGTTTCAAATGCCGTCGTTTAAAATTCAAACTACAGCAGAAGAGCAAGCTCAAGGTGCTCCTGCTGAATTTGAAACTCCTATAGGACTAGACGCTTCAAATTTTTTCGCGTAAAGCTCTTCAGCCTAACACTCGAAGACGCACTAAGAGTAGTTGAGGGGCTAGATAAAGAAGCAAAGTCCATAAGAACCGAATTGTTTAAATTGTGCTGGTATATGAGAGGTAGCATCACCATAGATGACGCATTTGCATTATCCTATGAAGATCGTGAAATCATATCGAATATTATCAAAGAGAATTTAGAAACTACTAAGAAATCAGGATTACCCTTTTTCTAATACTTCAAGATTCACTGCGTTCATCTGTTCATCGCTTCGCTCGAACTATTTGTTTTATTTTAATTATAGAGCATTATTAAGTGCGAAGCACTTTAGCATTATCCAGATTGTTCAGTCACACTTCGCCCGCACAGGGCAAAGTTAAAAACATTATCCGAGTTGCACAATGTCACACAGCGTTAGAGCATTACAGTGGCGGTTGTCCGGTACCACGAGCTCCGTCTTATCACAACGGCGGTAAACAAATATACGCTATCATACTTGCTTACGTGAGGTTTTTCTCCTCTCCTTGAGCCTTTTCTTCTTAAAACAGCAAAACCGCGGCAATTTGCGATCCTCGTCCTGTTAAGGATAGTTGCTGAGTACTCTTAACGGCAAGAGAATTCCGTCCCTGCGACCCGAGGTCCAGGTATAGAGCGCACGAATTTAGCCTGCGCTAGCCATTAACCGTTTGATTTTGCCTGTGCTTGTTCTAATAAACGCTGTCTTAGTATATTTGATCCGCCTACTCTAACATTAATAATACCGTTATAGTAGTCGTCAGTTTCTAAAACCCTACGTTCGAACTGCTCTCTTGCCTCTAGATAAGACATTTCTGCCTTGGATTTGCAAAAATAAAGTATTTCTCTTGTGAATTTTTCTGGACCTAGTGCGTGGACGTCTGCTTGTAATCTCTCAGATGAGCCCCAATATTCGCGCCAATCGCTTTCTACTGTGCTACGTCTTTTGAGTTTTTTGCCTTTGAGTGGTGGTTTTGTACGCTTAAACTGTGCTAGTTTTTTGCCTATATATTTCTGTCCAGATTGGTTGTTAGTGATGAGATAAACAAAGCCTATAACGCCTTCGGGTATTTCTTCAACTAATACATTTTGATAGTGCCACGACATGCACATATATACCAGTTACTCTGAATCATCTTGTGTCGTTTTGGCCTTTTTGTTTAATCGCCGCTGTGCCTGTATTTCCATTCGCCTTTTTGTGCATAAATCGCGTATGTCTCGCAGATATTCGCGAGCCTGTTGACTGGATGCAAAGTATCCATAACGTTCAAATCGTTCGTTCCAGCGTGAATATTCGATAAACGCTTTAACTAACTGGTCGTGAGTGTCGTCTTTGATGTCGTCAGTCATAAACTTCTATGTCGTTAGCATAACTTGTGAACCCGTTTTCTTTTATTACCTTGAGCACGTTGTTCACTCGACCCACTAATTCATCCCTATGAGAAATTAGATAGATGTTCTTATTACGTTCTCTGCCCATTTTCTTCAAAACACCCAGAGAGTTTTCAACGCCATTGGCGTCCATACCGCTATCGATAAGTTCATCTATGAATAAGAGATTAATGTTCTGGTATAATGATTCCCAGACATCGCGGAACGCCCACGACAATCCTAAGATTAAGCGATTCCTTTCTCCTCGTGACAGGTTATCAAAATCTAAGTCCTGCCCGAGTTGGGTTATTTCTACCGTTAGGTCATTTTGGAATACAACGGTGTGAGGTAGACCCACCTTATCAAGGTAATAAGTCAGACGGTTATTCAAGTAAGCAAGATTTTGATCTATAATCTTCTTACGAATAAACGAATCTTTTGAAGTTAACAGTTTTAATAAAAACTCTTGATGCTCTTTCATTAGATTTAAACTGTTAACAGAGTCCCACGCTACTTCTTGAAGTGCAGTATTCTCTAATTCAGTAATCTGCTCTTGGTAAGTATCGCGTTCTTCTTGTTTATTTTTTAATTGTACAGCAAGGCTATCTAAATTAGACCTATGATTATAGGCTTCGTTTAGTGTGTCATAGAAAGTCTGTGGACGACCGTTGATGTCTCCAATAGACTCAAGTTCCTTTATAATCAACTCGAGATCTCCCGCTACCTTGGACAAGTATGTATCTGCATCAGCGAGATTTTTCTCTGCCGCTTTAATCATTTCTTCATGTTTATGATCGTGCAGTTCTTGTTCACACGCAGGACAAGTCTTGTGTTCTAGTCGTTCTACTTCTTTCTGATACTTTCGTACAGTTTTATCAGCCTGCATCACAGCAGTTTCTAAGGTAGCCTTTTCTTTGTTAAGACTTTTAATTCTAGCCGCTTGTTCGTCATATACTTTTAACTTTTCATGCTGTGCAATTTCTGCATCAATATCCACGCCAGCCAGCTCATCTATGGCTTTTTGTATTTTACTAATGTCTGCATCTTTACTACGTTGCCAAGCCGCTTGTTTTAATTTTAAACTGTCGATGCTTTCTTGAATTTTATCATTGCTTTTCTTTACAGCATCAATTCTAGCACTTTCCTGTGTAATTTCTTCTTTAGTAATACGTACTTGCTCTTTGAGAGTTTCTGCTTTTTCACTTAAAAGTGTAATACCTAGTAATTGTTCAATAATTACACGCTGGTCGTTGGCCCGCATACTAAGAAATGGCTCAGTATAAGTGTTCAATGCAACAATGTGCTTGAACATATCATGACTCATGCCTAGTAATTCATCAATATCTTTCTGTGTTTCTCGACTATCGCCTTGACCTTCGTCATCTACATCTGCATTTTCTTGTTCTTGCTCGTCGACATAGAATTTTAATATGTTAGGTTTGCGCCCACGTTCGATTCTGTATAAACGTCCGTCTTTTTCAAACTCAACAGTAACTAACATATTCTTAGAATTAATCTTGTTAATAAGATTATCCTTCTTAATGTTAGTCAACGCCTGTCCGTAAAGCCCATAACTTAGTGCATTTACGATAGTGGTCTTACCCGTGCCGTTTCGAGAGCCGGAATCGTCACCTCCTTGGTCCAAGTTCTCGCCTAAGACGAGGGTAAGTTGTTCTTTACCAAAATCTACTGCCTGTGTAGCATTACCTACACTCATGAAATTTTTAACTGTTAAGTCTTTTATTCTAATCATAGGTTATTATAAATCGCGAGTAATACTTTAGGATCGTATGTGTCGCTTTGTATGCTGGCAATTTGATTACTAACAATTTGATCTACACTTTCAAACTGTTGGACATCAAGGTTAGTGTTAATTTCTACGTCTTTCTTCTCAGGAATTAATGTAAGTTCTCTGATATTTTCCTGAGCCATAAATGTTTCTTTAATAAAACTGGCTTCTTCGAAACTAATATCAATATCAATACCTACACGTAGATATGTTTTAGGAAGAATTAGTGTTTCGGATTCGTCAATAAGTTGACTCAGTTTTACAGTCTTAAACTTAGGAGCATCGTTCCAAACTTTATACACAGGCTTCTTTCCGTGTTCTAAAATCATCATGCCTCTGTCGTCGTCCCAAGCATCTGCATAGTTGTGCGGAAACGCATTACCAATGTAAACAATATTTTCTTTTGCTTGGCGTTTATGAAAGTGCCCGCTGAATACATATTCAGGGTTCTTAAAGTTGCTGGCCTGTAACTCACCGTGGTCCGGCATCTGCACCATTGCGTTCATCATAAACAACGGAAGTTCAAAGTGTCCAAACACATAACGACTTTTTAACTTTTCCATCTTTTTCCACTCATCGCCTACTAACCAAGGAACTAGTGTAACATCATCTATGGTAGTAATTTCGCTGATAACAGTTACTCCTGGAATATGTCTGCCCCAGTCAACTGAGTGTACATCACGCTTATCCTTATAGTATAAGTCGTGATTGCCTGGAAAGAAGTAAAACTGATCAAATGCCTTGCCCAGTTTTTCTAAACAGCGGATTGAACTGTGCATAGTCAACATATTAAGACTGTTTCGATTGTGATGCCAATCGCCTAGGAAGATGCCAGTATCACATCCTTCCTTTTTAGCCTCAGCAATAAACCAATCTACGAATTCTTCGCAGTCCTGATTATGTGTACTAGAGTTCGATTTTAATCCAAAGTGTATGTCTGTAAAACACGCAACTTTTTTAAACATTATAATCCTTTTTGGTTATTATAGCAAAAATACAACAGCCGTGTCAATCTTCTGCGGCCGGTGTATTCTCTCGTTTCATTGCGTTATCGTATTCTTGATTAATCATACGGGTGTAACTTGGGTTCATACCATTTTCTTGCAAGATATCGTCTCGGATGTTTTGCATTTTCTTTTCGATATTAATGACACGGACAAACGAATTCGTGACTGCCGCGGTAAAATATGCGAAAGGGTTATCACTTTTGCTTTCATCAAATTGTAATCCTATTTGTGTAAGTTGAAGGATTGCTTGACCCTTCATTTCGTCATTGTAAGTATAACCTCTAACGTTACCTCTGGTAGCATATCGTTCGCAGAGTTTGATATACATACGGGCTAGTGTGTCTGTAATTTGACCATGATCTTTACTGAACTTGCCCTTAATCATTCCGCCCTTCCAGTGGCTTTTACCTACACATATTAGTTCGTCATTGTCGTCAAATTTCCAGTGCTGGAACGCTGGAAAATTTACTTTCTCTCTATGATCCGCCTGACTTTTTGGTGTACGTTTACGCCCAGGTTCTAGCGGAATGTGATCGTAAGTCATAATTCTAAAAACTAAATCAGTTTTTTCAATTTTCTTATAATCTACTTCAAACTCGGCTACTTTAACTTTGGGGTTTACGGCTTTAGCCGCTTCAAATGCTTGTTGTTGCTGTCGTTTAGCCTTAACTCTTTTGGCTTCTGCGATGGTTCTAATGTTAATTTTTTCTAAACTTGGTAGTATTAAGTCGTATTGATGGTACTCTGGCTTAACAAAACTACAGTAAGAGTTCTTACTTTTGTGTATCTCGGATAACAAATCTTTGTTATTCAGGTAGTTAACTTTTTTCATTATAATTATGACTCCTCACTATAAATTATAAACTATGCACTTAATAAAGTCAATAAATATGTTTAACAAGGATAACCAAAAATGCCATTAGACTTAAACAATTTTGTTAGCGGTGCTAGATCTATTGCTGGCTCTGTAGCCGGTACATTGGGTACTATCGGGAATACGGTAAACACATTAAAAACGGAAGGGTTTGGCGCGGCATTACGTAGCGTTAATTTACTCCCGGGCGGAGAAACAGGCGCAAAAAGTAATCCAGCATCTGCAATTTTTAGTTCATCTGCAAGTAGAGATTGGAGAGTGCGTTTAAGCCTCCCAACTAACCCAGCATATAAATCTAGTTCTATTATGCGTCCGTTGATAGAAACCAATGGTATGGTGTTTCCTTTTACGCCCTCAATACAGATGCAACATACGGCAAACTACCAGCCAATGACACCTGTACACAATAATTATCCTTTCTTGTCTTATGAAAACAGCAAAGTTGATGCAATGACAATTACAGGACAGTTTTTCTGCGAAGATGCTGTGGAAGCCGCATACTGGATTGCCGCAGTACATTATCTAAAATCAGTAACAAAGATGGCATTCGGTTCTGACACAAATGCAGGAGCACCTCCTCCAGTATTAAAACTTAACGGATACGGAGATTATGTATTCAAAGATGTGCCTGTGGTAGTTACAAACTTTTCAATAGAATTACCTAATGATTGTGATTATATTTCTACAGGACTATCTGCCGGCGCACCTAGTGCAGGTGTAGTATCAAAGGCAGCATCTTTAGTTGGAATTAACATTCCAGGATCCAGCGTAGGACAAGGTGTCGCGTGGGCACCAGTTAAAAGTACAATTACAGTTACAGTACAGCCATTGTACAGTAGAGAACAAGTTAGAAACTTTAGCCTTGATAAGTTTATCAAAGGAGACTATGTACTTGGTTCAGGTAACAATAAATCAGGATTCATTTAATGGTAACGTATAACAATAAAAGCCCGTGGTTTAAAACACAAGAACTTCCAGGATTTCTTGCACCTATCAATGTGCGCCCAGTTAGTGCAGAGCCAGACGATTGGGTTTATACAATTGAACCGCAGTACAATCACAGACCTGATTTATTAGCATATGACTTGTATGGCTCTACTAAATTATGGTGGGTGTTCATGCAACGTAATATGGACACTATAAAAGATCCAATTTTTGATTTTAGATCTGGAGTAAAAATTTACATTCCTAAAAAATCTAGTTTATTCGATGTGTTAGGATTATAATATGCCTTTAACAGACAGTATCGGTATTAAACGAAATGTACTGGAAAAATTTTCTTCCTATAACAGCATTTTTACAATTAGTGCTTTAACTAGTGAACAAATAAATTTTCCAGAATCATCTACAAGTTATAAAAATAATCAACTAGGACAGATTATTTTACGTAGCGGTGCAGGCAGACCCGACAACAGAGTTATGACTGCATATACTTCAGCGGCAAACCCAACAGGAAAATACGACTTTTATATTGACAACATTGAAATAGGTAGTTTAATAACCTACGATAAAAGAACTAAAGGAACAAACTCTACAAATATAAGTTTTGAAATATTTGAACCTTATAGTTTAGGAATGTTTTTACAGACATTACAATTAGCCGCCGCCGCACAATCGGATCAAGGTATGATGGTTAACTATACAGAAATGCCTTTTTTGTTAACCATAGAATTTATTGGCTATGACAGCGCAGGAAATATTATTCCTGTAGACGACGTTTTAAATCGACACATTCCTTTTACTTGGGGACAGATAGAAATGGATATTTCTGCCTCTGGTTGTCGATATAAATGCACAGCCATTCCTTACAACGAATCTGCACTGTCAGACGAAGTAAACACATTAAAATCAGATATAAAAATCAGCGGCACAACAGTTCAGGAAATATTACAGTCGGGTACTAATAGTCTGCAAAGATGGGCCAATGAGCGTACAAAAGAAATGGCCAAACAAGGAAGTGAAACAGGCAAAGAAGAATATGTTCCAGACGAAATTGTTATAATCTTTCCTAAAGACGGCGCACAGATATCATCTACAGAAATTCAAGATGATGCTGGACAATCAGCAACAGTTAATCCATCGTCGGAATCAAAAGATAAAAAAGTTCAAGAAAAATTAACATTAAACAAAAGTAGTAACTCTGTGGGCGGCACAGCAGGATCTGTAAAAATGCTCGTGCAGAATTCAGAATCTTTAAACGATATAGGTAAATCAAAAATGGGATTTGACCTAGACACTGGCGGAGACAGTCAATTAAAACCTAAAGATCAAATACAAAAAGACCCAGACAAGCCTAACTCTAGAAAAGACAACGTCTACGATCCTAAGGATAAAGTTTTTAAATTTGGCCAAGGCACAACAATAGTTAATGCTATTACAGAAGTATTGTTGATGAGCGAATTTTGTAAAACAAACACAACGGCGCCTTCAGACAAAATGGGATTTAAAAAATGGTTTAGAATTGAAACACAGGTATTCAATTTAAAGCCACAGCCTGGAAACAATAACAGGGCAAAGATTCCTAAACTTTATGTTTTTAAAATTGTTGAATATCTTGTACACGAGCACAGATTTAAACCTCCAGGCGCACAGCCACAGGGTTACGATGAATTAAAAAAGAATGCAGTTAAAGAATACAATTACATTTACACTGGCAAAAACGTAGATATTCTTACTTTTAATATTCAATTAAAAGCAGGATTGTTTACAACGGCTTATGCAGATAAAAACGCACTATCCGGCGCGGTGTACCCGCAAATTAATGGCCAAGGCGTAGGTTCCGCAGGACAACCGACCAACGACGAAGCAAACAAAAATGCTGTTGAAAAAGGTGCTCCAGTTGTTCCTGTAGGCGAAACATTTAGAAGATATAAAAATGCTGGTGGCGGTCCAAACGATGACTATCGTAGTTTAGTTGCTAAAAACTTTTACGAAGCATTACTAAACAGTCAAGCAGATTTAATGACAGCAGACATAGAAATACTAGGAGACCCTTACTATATTGCCGATAGTGGTATGGGAAATTTCAGTGACATTCCTGCAAACTTTAATGAAACATCCAGTGGCGCAATGAATTATCAAAGTGGCGAAGTCGATGTTATCGTTAATTTTAGAACACCATCGGATTATAATTCTATCACCGGAAACATGGACTTTATGTCTGGTGTTCAAAATGCAGGATTTAGTGGGTTGTATAATGTTCAAGAAGTTACAAACGTCTTTAAAGGCGGAAAATTTACACAAACATTAAAAGCAATACGCAGACCAATACAAGAACCAGTTAAAGAAGCACCGGCTGAAACTAAACAAGATGTTAAAAAACAAGAAGTTCCTGTAGCAGAACAAGCAACAAACAAACCTGAACCTCCAAAACAACAAACGTTTGCACAGGCATTTGCATCTGCAAGAAAGAGTGCAGGAAATAGCGGCGGCAGATTTACTTGGACAGATCCTAAGACAGGTAATACTGGAGTTTATCATACTGGATATAAAGGTGAAAATGTATTACCGCCTAACACAGACGAAGGTAAATCATTAACACAACGTCCAGGAGAAACTGCTAAGAAGTCAATCGATTCTGTTTCTAAAGGATCGAGAGAAAGTCAAGTTGAATACACTAATACAGGAATACCAATTCCAGGAAGACCAAGAGGCGGCGCATAATGTCTAATGAAAATAATAGAAGTAATGAAGTAAGCGGTGGAAGAGTTGATCCAGGCCCTCACTTGGCAAGAGTAGTTAGAAATGAAGATAACAAATATATGGGCACACTCCATGTACAGTTATTGCGTGATGTTGGTAATATACCAAACAGTGAAGGTAGCACATATCCTGTACAGTATCTAAGTCCATTTTATGGTGTTACTAGTTTAGAGCATGTGGGAAAAAATAATACCTATGACGACACACAAAAAAGTTACGGTATGTGGATGGTGCCGCCAACTGAAGGAGGAATAGTTGTTGTTATTTTTATTGAAGGCGATACTAGCAAAGGTTTCTGGCTAGGCTGTGTTCAGGATGAATACATGAATTTTATGATTCCTGGAATTGCCGCAACGGAATTGAATACAAAAATTCCTCCAGCAAAAGAACCTGTAGCAGAATACAATAAAAAACTTAATACAGGAAATCAACCTGATGCTACACAAATTAAAAAACCTGTACATCCGTTTACAGGAGTATTAAGCACACAAGGTTTACTAACAGATGAAATTAGAGGCATAACAACTAGCTCTGCTCGCAGAGAAAGCCCAAGTAATGTATTTGGTATTAGTACCCCAGGGCCTGTAGATAGATTATCTGGACAGGCACGCGGTACAGTTGGAACAAAAGAAAATCCTGTTAAAGGAGCCTTTGTTAGTCGTTTAGGCGGCACAACTTTAGTAATGGATGACGGCGATGAAAATTATCTACGAACAGGACATGCTTCAGAAACTGCTTCTAATTATGTGTCTGTAGATGACAAAGGCGGCAGCAAAGATATACCTCACAATGAATTATTTCGTATTAGGACAAGAACTGGACATCAGATTCTTTTACACAATAGTGAAGATTTAATTTACATAGGTAATGCTCGAGGTACTACTTGGATCGAATTGACTAGCAACGGAAAGATAGATATTTTTGCCGAAGACAGCATTAGTATCCATACTAAAAACGACCTAAATATTACAGCAGACAGAGATATTAATATGAAAGCCGGTAGAAATATAAATTTAATTGCCGGAGAAAAAATGCACACGGAAACGGGTGCAGACTGGTTAGTGTCTGTAGGTGCAGACAGCAAATTAACAGTTAGCGGACAGAGCAATATCAGTGCCGGCGGCAACCATGTTGAAACAGCCAGCCAAATTCATATGAACGGCCCTGCGGCATCGACCTGCGGATCGGCTAGTGCGCCCAAGCGAATTCCACAGCACGAACCGTGGTCAGGACATGAAAATTTAAATCCAGCAGGCCATACTCCTGCTAAAACAGACTCTAGTTCTAGTGCAAGTGTAACAGATGGAACACAGTCTAAAATCGTTGATACCTTCAAAAAGATATCAAAAAAATAAGAAATAAATATTAAACTATGGCAACTTATAACTCAGTCTCAGGTAGAAGTGTAATCCCTCAAAACGGAATACCAGATGCCGTTCCAACGGGCCGAGCGTACCGCGGACTAAGCACAATTAGCAACCCAACAGGTAGTTTTACACTATATGATTTAAGTCTAATCAAGCAGGATATTGTGAATCATCTACATATTAGACAGGGTGAAAAATTAGAAAATCCTGAGTTTGGTTGTATTATTTGGGACCTTTTATTCGATCCTTTAACAGAAGAATTAAAAGATATTATTGCAGAAAACGTTACACAGATAATGAACTACGACCCTAGAGTTAAAGTAGATAGCCTTATAGTAAGCCAATATGAAAGCGGCATTCAAGTAGAATGTAACTTAACTTATTTGCCTTATAATATTTCTGAACAACTACGCTTCAGATTTGACGAAGAAAATAACATCCTCAGTTAATAATCTACCCACTTTTTAGACTTGATAAATATAATATCGAGGGCTGATTATGGCAAGTGTAGATAGACAAAATAAACTAATAGCGGCAGAAGACTGGAAACGAGTATACCAGAGCTTTAAAAACGCAGACTTTAAATCGTACGACTTTGACAACCTTCGTCGTACTATGATCACGTATCTACGTGAAAATTATCCAGAAGATTTTAACGATTATATTGAGTCAAGTGAATACTTGGCCCTTATTGACCTTATTGCTTTCTTGGGACAAAACCTAGCATTTAGATTTGATTTAAACGCTCGTGATAACTTCCTTGAACTAGCAGAACGTCGTGAAAGTGTGCTACGTCTAGCACGTTTACTATCCTACAACCCTAAGCGCAATCAGCCAGCCAACGGACTTTTAAAGTTCACTTCTATATCTACAACAGAATCTGTTATTGACAGCAACGGCAGAGATTTATCCAATCAGACTATTGTATGGAATGACAGTGCTAACAGCAATTGGTACGAGCAGTTTATTAAAGTAATCAATGCTTCGTTGCCAGAAACCAGCCAATTTGGAAAACCAACAGACAGCGCAACAATTAGTGGTGTTCCTTGCGAACAATATCGATTCAACGCATCAAATACTGAAGTGCCTATCTACGGATTTAGCAAAAATATTGATGGTAGAAATATTGATTTCGAAGTAGTATCTACATCATTTTCTGGAGCAAACTTTATCTATGAAGAACCTCCGTTTCCAACAAACAGTCTAGCATTCTTATACAGAGATGATGGCGGCGGTCCTCCTAGTAGTAACACAGGTTTCTTTGTACATTTCCGTCAAGGTACATTACAAGAAAGTACATTTACAATTGAACGACCAAGCACTAGTGAAACATTAGACATTGACAGTCCTAACGTAAACAACACAGACGTGTGGTTATACGGACTTGACAGTATTGGTTTTGAATCCACACTATGGACTAAAGTTGATTCTGTTGAAGGCAACAACATCATTTACAATAGTCTTTCTAAGAATATTAGAGATGTTTACTCTGTGCTTACACGTTCATTGGATCGTATTAGATTAATCTTTTCTGATGGAACTTTTGGAAATTTACCACAAGGTAATTTTAAAGTTTATTACAGAACAAGTAATGGACAGTCTTATTCTATTAATCCAGCAGATATTAAAAACGTTACCATTGATATTCCTTACATCAGTCGCTCAGGAAAGAAGGAAGTTGTAACCGTTGCATTAGGATTAAAATATACAGTTACTAATGCGACTATTGCAGAAACATCTGACGAAATTAAAAACAATGCTCCTGCAACTTATTATACACAGAGTCGAATGATCACCGGTGAAGATTATAATATTCTTCCACTAAGTGTTAATCAAGAAGTTGTTAAAATTAAATCTGTTAACAGAGTTAGCAGTGGTATTAGCCGTTATTTTGACCTAAAAGATTCTACAGGAAAATACAGCACGACTAATTTGTTTGGTACAGATGGAGTTATCTATAAAGAACCGATAGTAGATATTTTTACCTTTAGCGTAAGCACACGTTCTGATATCGAAAATGTAGTATTAAATCAAATAGAGCCTATACTTGCTCTTAGAAAAACTATTGATTTTTATCTTGACAGATATCCAACAGTTACACTAGCACCTAATTATAGTGCATTTTATCAAAAGACTAATGCAGTTAATTTGTCTACAGGTTATGTAGGCGACATTGAAAATGCAGCCACAAAGAAGTTAGGATCTTTTACCAGTTCTAATTTGAGATACTTAATTCCAGGTGCCCTTGCAAAATTTATTCCACCGACAGGAAAAGTATTTGATGCAGATAATAATATTATAGATGCAACAGCGGCAGATGAAAATTCAAAAACATACATTTGGAGCAAAGTAATTAATGTTATTTCTGATGGTACTGCTTCAAATACAGGACAATTAACTGACGGAACCGGACCGGTTATCCTTAACGATGTTATTGCTACCGGATCATACATAGATTCTATATTACCTAAATTTGTAACAGGTTTAGAATCTAGCGTAATTACCAGAATGGTTGATTTAATATTTGCTAATAAAGAATTTGGTTTACGTTACGATGCTAATCTTACTACATGGAAAATTGTTACAGACACCAACGTCGATAAGAAAAACGATTTTAGTTTAGGTAAAGCAGGAGATGTAAGTAACCAACAATTAGACGCCAGTTGGATTATTTTATTTGAAACTAACGGTGAAACTTATACTGTTACAAGTCGCGGCACTCGCTACGTTTTTGAAAGCGAAAAAGAAATTAGATTTTTCTTTGATAGTTCAGACAAAGTATACGACACTAGTACAGGAAAAATTGTTAGAGACAAAATTTCTGTATTAGGAATCAACCCAGAACCAGATGCCACAACACCGATTAATCAAGATGTTAATTGGGAAATTGTTGACGAATATAAAGGATCTGACGGCTACATCGATAGTAAAAAGATTTCAATTAGTTTTTACGATCAGGACGAAGACGGTGTAGTTGACAACCCAGAAATTTTTGATGTTATTGTTGCACCAGATGTTAACCCAGAACAAAAATTTATTTTTCAAAAGAGCAGAGTTAGTATCGATGGTATAACAGATTACTATTATATTAAGAATGAAAATAATCTAATTAAAATTTTTACGACACAGGGTGTAGTAGACAGCAATCTGTTAGACAACCAACAATTAATCTATATTATGGATGAAAACGTTGTTAAAGTTTTCTATAAAGAAAGTGTAAGTTTTGTAATCACTACAGAGTACAGAGCATTTGTGGGCAGAGACATGTTAAAATTCCAATACGTACACGCCGCAGATGAAAGTGCAAGAATAGATCCGGCAGCAACAAATATTATTGATGTATTCATGTTAACAAAAAACTATGACACGCAATATCGCTTGTGGCTAAACGGTGACATAACAACCAAGCCACTGCCTCCAAGCAGTGATGCACTATTCATTAATTTTGGTGCAGAGTTAGGAAAAATTAAAGCAATTAGCGACGAAGTAATCTATCATCCTGTAAAATATAAAAATTTATTTGGATCTAAAGCAGATATTAGTCTACAGGCAACATTTAAAGTTGTTAAAAATAGTTCATTAGTAGTCAGCGACAATGATATTAAGACTGGAGTTGTTAGCGCAATTAAGGAATTCTTTTCTATAGATAACTGGGACTTTGGAGATACATTCTACTTTGGAGAATTAGCAACCTATATCATGAACAGAATGAGTCCAAGAATTGCAAATATTGTTTTAGTTCCTAAAAATCAAAACTTGTCATTTGGCAGTCTTTATGAAATTAAAGCAAATCCGGATGAAATATTTGCCAGTTCTGTGTCTGTAGATAATGTTGAAATTATTTCAGAAATTACAGCGGCAAGATTAAACACAACAGGAGTTGTGCTAACATCTAGCACCACTTCAGCAAACGGCATAGTAAGTAACTAAAGGACAGTAAATGGCATTTACTAAAGATCAAAAAGAACCAAGTCTGCCAATCGGTACAGATACAACTAGAAGCGCGGTTAATTTTTTACCTAGATATTTTAGAACTAGTACCAATCAGAAATTTTTAAACGGAACATTAGATCAGTTAATTTCTGTTGGCAATGTTGATAAAATTAATGCGTATATTGGTAGAAAAAATAGCAAAGCCTATGTGCCTTCGGACAACTATGTTGATGAAATATCTGTAGAACGTTCTGCCTACCAACTTGAGCCAGCAATTATTGTCAAAGATAGTTTAGAGAATGTAACATTCTTCAGTGATTATAACGACTATATCAACCAACTTGTATATTTTAATTCTTCTGCGGTAGACCATAGCAAGATTAACAGTCAAGAGTTTTATAGTTGGAATCCTAATATAGATTGGGACAAATTTGTTAACTATAGAGAATATTACTGGCTACCAAAAGGTCCGCAGTCTATTGCAGTTAAAGGACAATCTCGTAGTATTATTAGCACATATACTGTGACTACTGTCAGCGATGTTGACAATATTGCCTATGTTTTCAGTCCAGACGGATTAACTCGCAACCCAAGTCTAAAATTGTATAGAGGTCAAACTTATAAGTTTGATATTAATTGTCCAGGTAATGCAATCGCATTTAAGACAATCAGAGATATGGCCGATTCTTATATCTACACTGATGGGGTTATCAGCGATACTCCTTATGTAGAAGTGGGAACTATTACTTTTACAGTTCCAGACGATGCACCAGATTTATTATATTACGTTAGTGCTAACAATATTAATACATCTGGATTCTTTAAAATTTATGATATTGCCGAGAATACATTTATCGATGTCGAAAAAGAAATACTAGGAAAGAAAACATATAATATTGACGGTACAACAGAGTTGTCCAACGGTATGAAAGTTTATTTTATAGGTAATGTTACTCCGGCGAAGTATGCTACAGACAACTGGTATGTTGAAGGTGTAGGTGATAAAATTAGATTAATTGCAGAGTTTGATTTACAAACTCCATCATCTTTTGCCTTAGACAGCGACATCGAATTTGATACAGAAAACTTTGATACACAAGGTTTTGATGTTAATAGTAACTATCCTGCGGAAAAAGATTATATCACTATCAGCAGAGCAAGCAGAGATAGAAATCACTGGTCGAGATATAACCGCTGGTTCCATCGTTCAGTCATAGAAGCCAGTGCAACATATAATAATCAACCTGTTGAAATAGATCAGACTGCTAGAGCTAAACGACCTATTATTGAATTTAAACCAGACTTACAATTATGGAATTTTGGACGTCAGGCAAAGCGTAGCGTTGATTTAGTTGACTTGTATACTAAAGATGCGTTTTCGACTGTTGAAGGTAGTATAGGTTATAATATTGACGGTGTATTATTACTAGAAGGCATGCGTGTTCTGTTTGCCGCTGATACTGATGCCATTGTAAATGGTCGTATTTTTAAAATTGGATTTATTACACACCTTGGTGTTAAGAGAATTACACTATTAGAAGAAACAGATACTACTCCTATTGACGGTGAAACTGTACTAGTTACAGACGGCGACAATTTTAAAGGAAAAATGTTCCACTATTCTAGTGGTGCGTGGGTAGAGAGTCAGGACAAAACAGCAGTTAATGTTGCACCATTGTTTGATGTAGTTGATGTAAACGCCACAAGTTTTGGAGATAGAACAACTTATATTGGTTCTTCATTTATCGGATCTAAAGTTTTTAGTTACCAGCCAGGCGACACATATGATAATATTTTAACACAAAATATTTCTTATAGAAACATTGGTAATATTGGAGATATTGTTTTTGACTTCAATTTACAAAAAGATTCATTTACCTATCAAGGCGAAGTTGAACTTATCACACGAGTGCTTGACCGAGGGTATCTTCGAATTAATGATAGTCTTTCAGACTATAGACTTGTTAATGGATGGGTCAAATCTGAGTTTCAAACAAAACAACCGGTTATACGACAAATCAATGTCCAGGCAGATTTGTTAAATTTATTCCCTATTGACGTCTATGCAAAGAGCGGAATGTTAGACGACTTAGATGTTAAGGTTTTTGTTAACAATAAGAAACGTACAGATTATGAAATTTACAGACAAAATAGTATTGCTTACATTCAGTTTACCGCAGATTTAACTGTAGACGATGTTGTAGTTATAGAAACAATGTCTTCTGCTACTAAATTAGATAACATCGGATATTATAAATTCCCAAGTAATCTTGAAAGCAACCCGCAAAATTTAAGTTTAGAAGATTTGACCTTAGGTCAAATTTCTAATCATTTAAAAACTATTTCAGAAAATTTTGTTAAGTTTGAAGGTAACATTCCAGGCATTAGTAATCTGCGCGACCTAGGAAACATATCAGGATATGGTACACAGATAGTTCAGCATTCTGGACCTTTAGCACCAATCATGTATAGTTTTACAAATAAAAACGTTAACATTATTAAGAGTTTGCGTTATGCCAGAGACGAATATTCTAAATTCAAACGTAATTTAATTAGAACTGCAACTACATATGGTTACGATGGTATAACTCGTACACATTTAGATTTGGTGCTTAAAGAAGTAACCAAAGATAAAACAGTCGAGTCTCCATTTTATCTAAGCGACATGGTTCCGTTTGGAGTTAATTTTGTCTATGAACAAGAAGTTATTGATAATTCCTTCACTGATTATCCACTGACATTCGATTTTAATTTAGACGAAGCAAGTTCTAAAGCAGTAATGGTATATGTCAACGATGATCTTTTACTGCACGGCAGAGATTACATTTTCGTCAATACAAGTTTTGTTAGAATATTATCTGCAATACAAACTGGCGATATATTAAAAATTTATCAATACGATCAAACTGCGGGCTGTTGTGTTCCACCGACTCCTACTAAGTTAGGATTGTATCCATTGTTTGAACCAAAGATTTTTGTCGATAACACTTATGTTACTCCTACAAAAGTTATACAAGGTCACGACGGTAGTATTACTGTTGCATTTTCAAAACCAGATGAGCCAAATGAATTTAGAGACGAGTTATTACTAGAATTAGAAACACGTATCTATAATAATATTAAAATTCGTTACAATCCAGAATTGTTTAATCTTGATACATTAATGACTGGATATTTTAGAAATGCCGATATTACTGTTGACGAATTGAATTCTACACTAAGACAAGAGTTCTTAAACTGGACTAGTTTAATCAACGACGATTATACTAAACACAGTTTCTTTGATAGAAACGAGCCGTTTACTTATAACTATAAGTCATTTGCTGACCCGCAAGGAAATCCGTTGCCAGGTTTCTGGAGAGGAATATACAAATATTTCTACGATACAGATCGTCCGCACACACATCCATGGGAGATGTTAGGATTCAGTATTAAACCAAAATGGTGGGAGACTACCTACGGTCCAGCACCTTATACTAAAGATAATTTATTACTATGGAATGACCTAGCAGAAGGCCTTGTAAGAGCTCCGGGTCAGTTACCAACACGAAACAGTTTATATGCTAGACCTGAATTGTTAAAATATGTACCTGTTAATGCGTCAGGAGAATTAATTGACCCACTAACTGTTGGACTAGTTTCAGATTTTGTTTCAGTCTTTACAGAAAAAGAATTCACTTTTGGCGATCAAACACCTATTGAAACAGCGTGGAGACGTAGCAGTCATTACGCATTTTCTTTAATTACTGCACTTACTCTATTACGTCCTGCAAAAATGTTTGCTTTAGGATTTGATAGAATTCGCCAGTACAGAGATCAAACAGGACAAATTGTTTATAAACTTCCTACAGGTAACTTGAGATTTAATACCACAAATATGGTATTCCCAAGTACTGTTAAAGACAGCACAAGAGTGTTTACCAGCGGACTAGTAAACTATTTGTCAGACTATGGTATTAGCAAATCGTTTGCAATACTTGACAATTTTAAATCAGACTTAACTTCTTTACAAGTAAAAATTTCCAGCAAATTAGCCGGCTTTACTACTAAAGAAAAATTTAAATTAATTTTAGATAGTCGTAGTCCTTTGAATGAAGGCAATGTATTCATTCCTCAGGAAAACTATAACATTATTTTAAACTCTAGCACACCAGTTACTACTATTAACTATAGCGGTGTAATTATTGAAAAAACAACCAGCGGCTTTGTTATTAAAGGTTACGATAAATCTATACCAGAATTTAAGTATAAAAAAGCTCTGGATACAGTATCGGACCCGATAATCAATGTGGGCGGAATCTCTGAAACTTATATTGACTGGAATTCAAATAAATTCTACAGCAAAGGTCAAATTGTTAAGACAGATCAAAACTATTTTAGAGTTACTGTAGCGCATACAAGTACTACGGCATTTGAATCAAAGTATTTTGTTAAACTGCCATATCTACCAATTGTTGGCGGACGTCAGATTGTAATAAGAAGAAATTTTGAAAAATCTGTAAGCACATTACACTACGGCGCAGAATTAAGAACAGTACAAGAAGTCGTTGATTTCTTATTAGGTTACGGAAAATATCTAACAGATGCAGGTTTCACATTTGAATATTTTAATCCTAATTTAAAAACAGTCACAGACTGGCAAACCAGTGCCAAAGAGTTTGCGTTTTGGACTACACAAAACTGGGCCGAAGGTTCGATTATTACTGTAAGTCCTGCCGCAGAAGAATTGATTTACAGACAAGATTATGCTGTAGTTGACAGCATTTACGATCCTTTCTATGAATATAGCCTATTCAAACAAGACGGCGTAGAATTAGAACCAAGTTTTACTAATAGCATTCGTGAAAATAATAGTTTTAGTCTGCGACCAAAAAATACAGCAGACGGTTTATATCATGCTACATTGAATCTTGTACAAAAAGAACACGTTTTAATTTTAGATGACACTACAATTTTTAATGACATTATCTACGATCAAGTACAGGGCTATAGACAAGAACGTATTAAAGTAGTTGGATATAAAATTAGCGACTGGACAGGCGACTTTAGTATTCCAGGGTTTGTCTACGACCGTGCAGTTGTTTCAGAATGGACAGCATGGAAAGACTATGCCTTAGGTGAAACTGTAAAATACAAAGAATTTTATTATAGTGCCAGAACAAATGTTCCAGGTACAGAATTGTTTGACGACAATAATTGGTACAGACTAGATGGAAGACCACAAAGTAAATTAATTCCTAACTGGGATTATCGTGCTACACAGTTTGAAGATTTTTATGATTTAGATACAGATAGTTTTGATGTTGACCAACAAAAGTTTGCTCAACATTTAATCGGCTATCAAAAGCGCCAATACCTTGAGAATATTATTAATGATGATGTAAGTCAGTACAAGTTCTATCAAGGTATGATTCAAGAAAAGGGTACACAAAACAGTTTATCTAAATTGTTTGACGCACTAAACTATGCAAACACAGATAGTTTAGAATTCTTTGAAGAGTGGGCAATTCGCTTAGGACAATACGGTGCCAGCGGTGGCTACGAGGAAGTAGAATATATTCTTAATGAAGAAAAATTCTTAATTAACCCACAGCCAATTGAATTAGTAAATGCAGTTCCGTTTGGAGTGAACGATTTTGTTTATAGAATTACTCAGGATCAAGTTTACTTAAAACCTGACGACTATACACACGAGCCGTTCCCAGTACTAGCATCTCAGAAAGAATATATTAGAACTGCGGGCTATGTTAACTATGAAGACGTTGACTACATTATTTCTTCTAAAGATGAATTCGCCAACTACAATATTAAAAATCTTGTAGAAGGTACATATTTCTGGTTAGGATTTGATAACAGTTCTTGGAATGTTTATAGATTTACTAATTTCGCTAAGTCTGTTAAGAGTGTATCAGAAGGTACTAACTTAAGAATTACTCTTAATACTAAACTACCTGTAGATATAGAAGTTGGATCTTATATTGGAATTAATAATACTAATGCTTCGTTAGAAGGCATTAAACAAGTATTAGATACAGGCTTAAACTGGTTTGAAATAACCATGCCTGCTAATTTAGATACTGCGGCAATTGCAGAAATTAATTTATTTTTAAACATTAATTTGTTTAAATTTACTCCACAACGACTATCGTCAATTAACGATTTAAATTCCTTGCCTGTTTCTGCTAAGAAAAATAATGAAATAGTATGGACAGACGGAGTCAACAATGCTTGGAGTGTCTGGAAGTTTGCTAAAACATACACTAGCACAAAAATCACTAGTGAAGAAAATTATTTTGGAAAAGTTATTGCGGTTGATAACACAGAAACAGTATTGGCAGCAACATCAACAAATGCAGTTTTGTTCTACAGCAGACCTACATCGACATTTGGATGGGCGTTCCAGGATTCTATTTTCCCATTATCGACAGAAACATTTACCGACACTAACGGAAGTTTCGGTGATAGTTTATGCTTTAATGCCGACGGATCTTACTTATTTGTAGGCGCACCGCGTTACGGTATTACATCTGAACCAGGTGCTCTACCAACAGATCCTCCAATCATTACAGAAGTGGATATTGGTTATGTGGCACAGTACACAAAAAATATCTACGGCAGTTACGAATTTACAAGAGTAATTCAAAGTGCTACACCAACACAGTTCCAATATTTTGGACAGAAGATACAGGTAAATGGAAATGTATTATACATTGTTTCTAAAGGCAATGGATCTTCAGTTCCAGCAGCCGTGTCTGCGTATAACTTAACAACAAACACTTTCCTAGCAACACTAACTCTACCAACAGGTATTAGTATAACTGACATAGATATTAGTTCGAGCAATATTGTAGCAATATCTAAAAATGACGAATCTGTTTTAGTTGTTCGTTTAGCAGGAACAGCCTTTACAACAGTACAAGAAATCAATGTTAGCGATTTTACATCACTAGAAGTTTTAGAAACAGGTAGTAATTTTGGCACATCTGTAGCAATTACAAAAGATTCAACTTTTGTTGCTGTTGGTGTACCAGGGTATTCAGGCGTAGCATCTAATCAAGGAGCAGTTGCACTATTCAAATTAAATGCTTCAACATACGTTGCTGATGATTTTATTACAAGTCCGCTAAACCAAGACAGTGAAAAATTTGGATATAGAGTAAGATTTAATCTAGACAATGATAGATTAGTAATTTATAGTTACGGTGGTAGTCAAACAATTGAAACAATAATTGACTCCGGCGAAACAACATTTGATTTAAATGTAACTACATTTATCGAAGAACAAGAATTTACTGGCAGTGTTCGTGTTTATGAAAAATACGACGCCAAGTTCTTAATCGGCGACGAATTAGAACCAACAGCAGTTTCTGGAATTAACTACGGCGATGCGTTTGTTGTAGCAAGAAAAATTTATATTAACGATCAAACATCGATTAACGGATCATTCCATGAGTTTTCTGGAAGCACTAAATCTTGGACTAAGTTCCGCGAACCGGAACCTAGTGTTAACTTATCTAAGATTAAATCATTGTTCTTATATAATACAAGAACAAACAGCGTAGTTGCCAACTTAGATTTTATCGATCCAATTACAGGAAAGATTTTAGGAATCGCTGAACAAGAATTAACATTCAAAACATACTACGATCCAGCAATATATACAGTTGGTGTAGAATCTGTAGTAGTAGATTTACTAATGGGATGGACAACACCTCATGTTGGTAAATTATGGTGGGATCTCAGCACTATTAAATTTGCTAATCCCCTACAAGGATCTATTGTATATAAAGCCAACACTTGGAATAATGTCTACAATGATTCCACTGTGGATATCTACGAATGGGTAGAATCTGAATACACACCGAGCGAATGGGATTCGTTAGCAGATACTGAAACTGGACTAGCATTAGGTATTAGCGGAACATCTAAGTACGGCGACCTTGCATACAGTATTAAACAAAAATATGATACTATAAGCAAAACATTTACCAACACTTATTATTTCTGGGTTAAAAATAAAACTACAGTACCTGACGTTACCTTTAGAAAAACGTCTGCCAGCGATGTTGCAAATTTAATATCCAATCCTAAAGGTCAGGGCATTCAGTATGCTACTTTATTAGGTAAAAATCAATTTGCATTAGTGAACTGCAAAGGATTAATCACAGGCAAAGATGTTGCACTAAATGTTCGTTACTGGACAGTGAATAATACTGAAAACAATATTCATGCACATTATCAGTTATTAGCAGAAGGAAACACTAATAAAAAACTTAACAAGTATGTTGAACAGAAATGGTTTGACAGTTTAATCGGTTACGATATCAACGGCGCAGAAGTGCCAGATCCTAGATTGCCTGCTAAATTGAAATACGGTATTCTAAACAAACCTCGTCAAGGTATGTTTGTTAACAGACTTGAAGCTCTAAAACAATTTATAGAGCGTGTTAACTCTGTATTAATACAACGTGCAATTATTGACGACTTTGATTTTACAGCATTAAACTCTAAAGAAGAACCTCCGACTGAATTATCAGGAAAGTACGATATTGCAATCGACAGTCAAAGTCAAATACGTTTTGTTGGCTCTACAGGATTTATTCAAGCCACTGCTGTTCCGGTAGTAGAAGCAGGAAAGATTGTACGTGTTGTAGTTACAAATCCAGGCCGTGGATATAAAATTGCTCCAGAAATTATAGTTAATGGTGCAGGCACTGGCGTAAAATTAACAGCAAAGATTAACACTATTGGCGAAGTTACTGGTGTAACAGTTGATAACTTTGGCCGAGATTATTTAGATTCTACTACATTGTATATTAGACCATTTACAATTTTAGTCAACAATGATGAAACAGCGGCTAATAAATGGAGTTTATACATTTGGGATAGTGTCAAAGGCGACTGGTTCAGATCAAAAACTCAAATTTATGATGTAACCAAGCATTGGGATTATGCCGACTGGTATGCCGATGGCTACAGCGCATTTACTAAAGTTGACCATTTAGTTGACTTCTCATATGAAATGAGTTTCATAGATATTGCTGTAGGCGATTTAGTAAAAATTAAAAATGAAAAATCTGGTGGTTGGATTCTTTTAGAAAGAATTAATACACTAGTTACAGATAACATTTCTTTAAATTACACAACAGTAGGTCGTCAAAACGGAACAATCCAATTCAATAGTAATTTGTACAAGTTTACAAATAGTAATATTGGATTTGATAGTTTTACCTATGATGGCGATGTATACGACGACGAACCAAAAGAAGAATTAAGAATTATTCTCGATGTCATTAAAAATAATTTATTAATAGACGATTTAGAAGTAGAGTATAATAAGTTATTCTTTGCAAGTCTGCGTTACGTATTCTCAGAACAAACATTTGTTGATTGGGCATTTAAGACTTCGTTCGTTAAGAGTCAACACAACCTTGGCGAATTAAAACAAAAAGTTAATTATAAAAATGACAATCTTGCTAGTTACGAAGAATACATTAATGAAGTAAAACCTTACAGAACTAAAGTTAGAGAATTTATCAGCAATTACACAGCAACTGATAATACATATACAGGAACTACAGACTTTGACCTTCCAGCACGTTATGATACTGAAGAAGGAAAAATTCTTCCGTTTGATGTAAAAGTCAATAATTCTGTAATTACATATAACTCATCTGCAATATTAAATGCACCATACAGTGATTGGTTAGATCATGCTGGATATCGTGTTACAGAAATTGTTGTTGTTGACGGTGGCTCAGGATACCAAGCCGCACCTGCTGTTGAAGTAGTTGGTGTGTGCAAAACTAAAGCCACTGCTAAAGCGTATATTTCACAAGGATCAGTAACAAAGATTGCAGTAGAAACTAAAGGAGAAGGTTACCTAACTACACCTACTATAGTTATTAGCGGATCAGTTGGCGCAAGCGGAGTAACAGCCAAGGCTACAGCAATTCTTGGAGAAGGCGTTACAAGAACAAACACCATTGGTGTTAAATTTGACAGAATTATTCCGGAGTATCAAGTAAGTTCTATTACAATGTCGCAGACATTCGATGGTACAGGATCTAGAACATTGTTCCAGTTAAACTGGCCTATTGATATTAGAACAAACAAGACTGCGGTAACAGTATCTAACGAAGAATTATTGTCTAGTGATTTTACAGTTTATAATAAGAAAGATACTTCGTTAGGATATACACGTTATATTGGTATATTAGAGTTATCTACTGCGGCAGAAGTTGGCAGTTCTAATATTACTGTAACTTATACTAAAGATATAAGACTTCTTACAGCCGCAGATAGAATTCAATATTACTATAGTCCAATAACAGGACAGATTGGTAAAGACCTAGGACAGTTAATGTCTGGAGTTGACTACGGCGGCGTTGAAATTACAGGGCTAGGATTTGAAATAAGTTCTGGTTGGGACGGACTTCCATGGTTTACTGCTGGCTGGGACGACTTCGATGAAGATTATACAGACTTTTTAGTTGTATCAGATGGTACAACACGTTCTTATAATCTGCCATATATTCCTGCAGATGGAGAACAGATTAACGTTTATATTAATGGTGTAAGAATTGATGACATTAATTATGACGTTTACACCAGTGCCGAAACTGCATATAATACCGCAGCCGCATTATTAGAAGTTTATACTGCTGAAGAGATTGCTCTACAAGCAGATAAAGACGCTAAAGAAATAACAGTTAATTCTCTAACACAAGAGCTTATTGATACACAGGCAGTTATTGCTGACTTACAAGCACAGTTAGAAATTACCTCCCCAAGCGATCCTTTATACTTTGCTTTACAAACTACATTGGCAGAAAATCAAGCACAGGAAACACAGTTAATTTCAGACTTGACCATTGCCCAAGGCGAACTAGACGATGCAGAAGCATTACTAACAGCCAAACAAGTACAAGTGGCTAACAAAACTCTTGATGTTGCCGCAAAGTTAGCAACATTAAATGCAACCGATGAAATTACAAATCCAGATGCACAGATGCAGACATTTGTAGGAGACGGAAGCACTGATACTCCTATAGTCATTCCTGCATACGTAGATGTAAACAGCGGAGATACTATTATCTTCCGTAAGAGTACCAGCGATGGTAGTTTTAGACCAAACCAGCAATATTTAGACTCTGAAATCAGCGGCGGAGATTTTACATATACTACTGCCCGAGGCATTCGTGCAGAAGACATCAATCTTGACGGCGACAATTTTGTAACACCAACTAACAGCCATGCACCGGAAGAAGTAGTTACGGGACAGGTTGTAGACTCTGTAGCAATTACAGTCTACCATACTGTAGAAGACGGTACACCTATTATTGTCACAAGACATTATATAACAACAGAGCCAGAAAACGAGTTCTTAATTGGACAGCGTCCAAACAGCACTCAAGCGGCAGTTGTTAAATTAAACGGATTAATTAAAAAGCAAGATGTAGATTATACACTAAATTACGCTATGCAAAAAGTTGTGTTCCCAACTAACTTGCCTGTGGGCAGTGAAGTTGTGATTACTTCTATGAGCAAAAACGGTACAAGCATTCTTGATTCCGATTCATTTACTGGCGATGGTGTTTCTGTAGATTTTGTAACAGTAGCACGTTGGGATGGAGATTATTCTGCACTAGTTACTGTTAACGGTGTACCAGCCACAGTAACAACATTTGTAACAGATAATACTTACAGCGAAGTTGGAAACATTGGAATTAGATTTGCTACAGCACCAGTCAATACGGCAATTATCGACTACACGATTATTGGTACAGCATTAAACACAGTAAGTCGTGTTTCAACAGAAACTGTTGTTTATGACGGCACAAGTCAGGTGTATAGTTTAACAAATACACCGGCCAACTTACGTCCGTTTGATAATAACGTATTAGTTGAATATGCTGGAAGAATTTTACGTCCGGCAGATACTGTTTATTTTGATGTCGTAGGAACAGTTCGTACTTACACAGTAAGCACAGTTGACTATGCTATTAATACCATTGATGCAAACAAGGTTAGAGTTTTCTTAAACGGCACCGAACTAGCAATTTCAAGACAATTTACTTGGAAGTCATCTAGCAATCAGTTAACAATTAAGCGTGGAGTTGCTAAAGTTGGCGATAAAATTGCATTGGTAATTTTAGAAAATGCAGAATACTACATTGACGAAGACTCAACAGGTGCTCAATTGCGCTTAGTAGATAGTTACTCGGTTAACGATAAATTTGCAGTTACTACATTTACTAATCACGATATTTTAGATATCGAACGTAATAGTGATTATATTACATCTGCAAGTATTGTGACTGTAGGAACTACCGACTACTATAGATTAAATCAATTATTAGCAGGACGCATCCAACTTAGAAACCCTGCGTTGGGCGCACAGTATATTTGGTTAGCATTGAACGGAGAATTGTTAACTCCTGAAATCGATTATATCTTAGAAGATAATTTAACTTATATTCAAATTGATAGAAACAGAGTGTTAACATCTACAGATGTAATAGACCTTATTGTATTCAGTAGCGATGTAACTACTGGTAGACCTTTTGGTTATAGAATATTCAAAGATATGTTAAACAGAACAATCTATAAGAGATTAGATTCTGAAGCATCGGCAGTATTAGCACAGCCATTAAATTATTATGATACAACTATTGTGTTAGAAGATGCCAGCGGCTTAGTTGAACCATTGCGTAGTCAGAATCAAGCAGGTATTGTTCTAATTGATAAAGAGCGTATAGAATATCTTGAAAAAGATGGAAATACATTAAAATATCTACGCAGAGGTACACTAGGAACTGGAGTTCCTGAAGTGCATCCAGTAGGAACAGCAGTACTTGATGCAAGTACAAACCAAACTGTTCCTTATAAAGATGAAACAGAAACTGTTGTTTTAGTTGCTGGCGGATACTCACAGGCATCTGAAATATATGAAAACAGTTTTGGTATCAATGTTACTTCAGTCAAGTATAATTTTAACAATACTACAGCGTTCCCATTAGGCGGACAAGTTGTGACTGTAAAAGGAACTGGATTCAAGGAAAACGTTGAAGTTGTTATCGGTGACCCTACACTAAAAACAACATTTGTAGCCACAGAAGTTAATTCTGCCAATGAAATAATTGTTAGCAACATCGATAGATTATTTGTAGGCAAGGAAGTTGTATTCAGCGGCGCAGTTTTTGGCGGTATTGATTCTTCTATTTCTTATTATATTTTAACTTATGGACAGGATGTAGTTACAGAAGAATATTATATTACAGTTAGCGAAACAGTAAACGGCAGTCCGGTGTCATTATCAGTAAGTACTGGCGAAATGACCGGTTCTCATATGAGAGCTAAGTGCAACACTACTTATGTAAGTAGTACTGAATTGACATTTATCAGTCAAGCAGAAGTAGTTGGTGCGTACGATTTAGTAATAGTAAATCCGTCGTTTAGTGTTGGACCAGTTACAGTGGCACAAACTAGTTACGTAGCACCAGCGGCTATAAAATATGTACAAATCTTGTTACCGTTTAGCCCAATAGTTAATACTATTACCACAAGAAACCCAGCAGAAACTGGTGAGTGGTATAAGGAAACTGCCGAAATTAGTGTGGCAAATATTCAAGTAGGAAGAGGTTATAAGATTAAAACCATTGGTACAACAGATTACATGAGTATCGGCGCAAGTTCTAACACAATTGGTACAGAATTTATAGCAACAGCAGTGGGTTCAGGCACAGGTACAGTATTAGACTATACAAGTATTCCTTTAGAATACTGGGAAGGTTTGGATATTGAAGTGTTTGTAGCAGGCCGCCGCTTGCGTAAAAATCCAACATCAGTATGGGACGAAAGTTTAGGCCCAGATAGCCCAAGTGGTGACAAACAATTACAAGCAGAATTTGCAGTAAACAAGAATGTGGGTGCTTATGTACGTTTAACAGAGCCTCCAACAAATGGCGCAAAAGTTATTGTACAGAAGAAAGTGGGTCAAGCGTGGGTAGCACAAGGTCAGAGCCTTGTTGATGCACAAACTGACCAAGCAAAATTCGTTCGTGCAAAGACTGCGAATTTGCCTCGATAAATATAGAATACAGGTGATTTTAACATGACAACAAAACCAAACGAAAATTCAGGAATCCGAGTACAAGGACATATAAAAATATTTGATCCAACTACTAAGGAAGTCTTTATTGATAAGAAAAACGCTATTCACTACGAAAATATGAGTATAGCCCTGGCAGAAAGTCTTGCAAACGCAGGCAAAGGGTTTATATATGAGATGGTGTTTGGCAATGGCGGCACTTCGGTGGACCCAACAGGAGTTATTACATACCTTACTCCTAACAGCACAGGGTCTAATGCCAGTTTATACAACGAAACATACACTAAAGTAGTTGATGATAGAAGCACAAATAATTTAGATCCAACTAGAAATAAGATAGAAACACGTCATGTTACTGGTACAAACTACACAGACATCTTAATCACTTGTTTATTAGACTACGGCGAGCCTAGCAATCAAGACGCATTTGACAACGCCACGTACACAGACGGCGAATATGTGTTTGATGAACTAGGTTTAAGAGGTTACGATCCTGCTGGAACAGGTCGTTTACTAACACACGTTATCTTCCACCCTGTACAAAAGAGTTTAAACCGTTTAATTCAAATAGACTACACAGTTAGAGTACAGAGCTTAACCGGTTTTAATGAGGCTTAATTATGTCATACCAAGTTAGATATACAGATTCAACAAATTTAGACAAACCAGCATTAACGGTAGAAGATAATACCATTAATGATTCAACATCGTTACAATTTCCAGGTCGTAATGTTACTGGTTATGGCACAATTATTGCAGAAAACTTTTTACACTTATTAGAAAATTTTGCTAACGACAGCGCACCAACAAATCCAATAGAAGGACAATTATGGTACGATAATACTGCTGGTGTTAACCAACTAAAAGTGTGGGACGGTACTAGTTGGTCTAGTGCTGGCGGTTTAAAGAAAGGCAACGTTGAGCCAGAATTGGCAACTAGTTTACCAGGAGACCTATGGGTAAACACCGATACACAACAATTATACCTATACACAGGTTCAGGTTGGATCTTAGTTGGTCCAAGATTTAGTGAAGGTGCTCGTACTGGTGCTGAACCAGAGTTTATCGAAGACACATTAAGCAACGCTCAGCCAGTGGTTTCTAACTATATTAATGGTGAGCGTGTTTGTATTATTAGTAAAACAGCGTTTACACCAAAAACTTTAATCACAGGCTTTCAAACAATCAAAGCAGGTGTTAATTTAAACTCTAACTACAATACATATTGGGGTACTGCTGAAAAGGCAGCGGCGCTGTTAGTAGGTACCACTACAGTTTCTGCATCAAACTTCCTAAGAGGCGATGCAACTAGTAATACAACATTTCCAATCAACGTTAGAAATGCAGGCGGTATTGCAATCGGTGAAGATACTCAGTTAAATTTAGGTATTGACGGTGCCGCAGGTGTAATTTTTCACAAAACATCTGGTAGTAACTTAGATATTCGTATGAACAACAACGGTGCTATCCGTACAGTTGTTCGTGTTGACAGTTCAGAGCGTGTTGGTATTAATAATATTAACCCACAGACTGACTTAGATGTAGGCGGAGACTTTAACGCATCCGGTAACATTACCGCAGACGGTAGTGCTACATTTGGCGGCGGACTTACAGTAACAGGCGCATTAGATATTGCAGGTGATGTATCGTTTGGTACAGACAATACAAATACAGTAACAGTATCTGGTGTTATTTTACCAGACGTAAACTTAGGTGCAGATATTGGTACTGTAGATAAAAAGTTTCAAAGAATTTGGAGTTCACGCTTTGACGGTGAATTTTATGGAAACGTGTTTGGTTCGTTAACTGGTAATGCCAGCGGATCGTCTACTAAACTAGCATCTCCAACAATCTTTGACTTAGACGGTGACATTACATCTAACGAAGTTGAATTTGATGGACAAACAGGTACTCCGACACTTAATACTCTAACAGCATCAGGTACAGGCACAGAAGCAACATTGACATTTGTGGCACAGACAGTTGCTCCGTATCCAACAGGATCTACTATTGTAGTATCTGGTGTTGCTCCAACAGGATATCGCGGAACTTACACAGTTACAGACGGTGGACTAGACTATGTTAAGTATGCTAGTACACAAACTGGCCCACAAACATCGGCAGGTGCTGTTTCAAGATTTGGGTTATCAGGAAATAGAAAACGTTTTTACACACAATTAAGCGAAACCTTTATTGCAGATAAACCAGAAGTTACAAGTATTCAAGAAGGTGATGAATTTGTTGTACAGCGTGGAGCAGAAGGTCTTAAAAAGATTACAAAACAAAGTCTGTGGACAGCAATACCTGTAACACCTTGCGGAGTAGTGCTACCATTTGCTGGTTTAGTTGCACCTACAGGATGGCTATTCTGCGACGGTTCAGAAGTATTAATATCGAGCTACCCAGAATTGTTTGATATCATAGGATATCAGTTCGGCGACATTACTACATTATTAGGACTTGGTACTTTCAAACTTCCAGATATGCGAGGCAGAATGGCTCTTGCTATGGATAGTATGAATAATGGTATTACAGTTCCAAGCAAATTAGATCCAACACAGCAAATTAGCACAGGCGGCGGCGCCGCAAATAGAGTAACAGATGCAACTGCTGATATTGTTGGCCAAGGCGGCGGCGTTGAGAAGAAGTTAATTGACACTTCTGAAATACCAGATCACGTACACGATTTAATCGGCGACGATGAAAACAAATACTATGCGTTTAGAAACGTTCCAGGAGATCCAACTGATACTAATGCTATTAGCGGAGAAGGTTCTACTACTACAGCCCGAGGACAATACATGTCAGACTCTGGTGGCATTTTAGGATATCCAAAAACTGCTGGCGGCGAATCTATACAATCACAATTCAATGTTATGAATCCATACTTAACATTGAACTACATTATTAATACTGGACGAAACGTACTATGACATATAGAATTAACAAAACTGACGGCAATCAATTAACAGATATCCCAGACGGTACGTTTGATACCAGCACAACATCACTAACGTTAATTGGTAAAAACGTTACAGCATTTGGAGAAGCATACAATGAGAACTTGGTAAAGTTGCTAGAAAACTTTGCTAGTTCTAGCGCACCAGAATCGGCATTAAAAGGGCAGTTGTGGTACGATACTGGTAGTGGAAGATTAAATGTATATGACGGCAGCGACTTTAGAGCAGCCGGTGGTCCTATTGTTAGTAACAGAGAACCAACTAATTTAGTTGCAGGAGATTTGTGGATCAACAATGAAACTAATCAGTTATGGTTTTATGATGGCACTGACTTAACACTTGCTGGTCCTATATACAACAATATTCAAGGTACTACAGGATTTGTAGTAGAAACAGTACTGGACAACTTTAATAGAGGCCATACAGTTGCAAAATTATATGTGGCCAGCACTTTACTAGGGTTGTTTAGTAAAGATGCATTTACACCTGCACAGCCAATTGTTGGATATGCAGAAGGAATCAAAGATATTCAAGTTGGATTTAATGCTGGTTCGTTAACAGACATGAAATTTGATGCTATTGTGACTCGTGCTGAAAATATTTTAACAGCAGTAGGTGATTTAAAATCAGCAGAACAAATTGTCTATAACGACGAAGATCAGGTTATTGTTGGTAGTTTAACACTACAATCAGATGCAGGGTTAATCATAGGTTCTTCAGAAGACGTTGATTTAAAAGTTGATGGCGGAAAATTTACCATTGAGCACAAACTTACAGGACAAGATATTGGTATTAAAATTAAATCACCAACAGGTACTATTGAAGCCATTACTATAGATTCAGTGAATTCAAGAGTTGGTATTTTCCAAGAAATTCCAACATCGACTATGGACATCAACGGCAATTTAAAAGTTGCAGGGGACTTATTTGTTGGAGGAGATACTGTAACATTAAACACTACAGTACTTGAAGTTGAAGATAAAAACATAGTTTTAGGTAAAACACTTAGCACACCTACAGATTCGTCAGCCGATGGCGGTGGTATTATATTACAAGGAACTACTGATAAAAGTATCTTGTATGATTTAGCAACTGTAAGTTGGAGTTCTAATCTTAATTGGAATTTAACAACAGGAAACTCTTATAGAGTTAACAATGTTTCTGTACTGTCTAACAATACCCTGGGCGCAGGTGTGTTATATTCTAGTTTACAAACATTAGGAGCACTACAAACTCTTAACGTTGATGATGCTACCTATATCAATAATACAACTATTAGTACCTCTGCAAATAATTTAATTTTAAATCCTGCAGATAACGTTGCAATTAGCAGTAAAAGAATTGTTGACCTAGCAGATCCTGTAGATGAACAGGATGCGGCTACTAAAAATTATACAGATGCTCGTGTGTTTGACCGCGGTCTTTCTATGAGCATGGACGTAACTGGATTATCAAACAACCAAATTGCTACAATTTTAGATACTATTGCTCCGTATTATGATCCAATAACAGCGCCAGAAGGTGTAGCCAAAGACGGTACTAGACTTCGTTTACATGCAACTACACTATCAGCGTCTTCAGGAAATATTACATACAGTCCTACAGTGGGCGTAGAGTTCCAGACTATTTTAGTTGATAAAGCAGGCGGTTCAGAAAATCAAGCAGTTGTAAGCGACCTAGCAGTAGGACAAACTATTACTGGTCCTAGCGTGTCAATTAGCGTAGTTAGACAGGATAAATTATTTGTTATGGGCGGTGGTTTAACACCTACTCCAGGACAATGGGGATTTGAGAGCGATATCAATGCACCTTATTAAGCACAGACTTCAAATAAGCAGGCAGCGATAAATAACATATATTAGGGGTTATAAGAATGGCGTACACAATAAACCGATGGGACGGAACAGCGATTGCAGTAATCGAAGACGGTACCGTCAATCAAAGTTTAGACATTAAGTTAATCGGTAAAAATTATGCCGGCTACGGTGAAATTCAGAACGAAAACACAGTATTCATGTTGGAGAATTTCGCAAGCGGAACAAGTCCAGCAAACGCAGTACGTGGACAGTTATGGTACGATAGCGGTAATAAAAAGTTAAAGATTTATACAGGCGATATAGTCGGTGCTGTAAAGCAATGGAAGCAAATTGGCGGAGCAGAATACGGCAGCACAGAACCAAGTTATCCTAACAACGGTGATTTTTGGTTTGATGTAAATCGAGATCAACTTAAAGTAAGAAACGGAGATAGTTGGCTAGCAATCGGACCTCAAAGTGCTGGTGCTGGCGTAACGCAAATGGTTTCTAAGCAAGTTCGTGGATTCCCTGTAGGCAGTACAACTCCTCAAACTTATTCTATCATTATTGCTAATATTAATGATATTCCTGTTTATATTACTTCTAGAGAAGAATTTACACTAGATACTAGCGACCCTGATTCTATTATTGTTGGTTTTAATCTAATTAAGAAAGGTTTAACACTACAAGAAGTAGACGATACAACCGGTGTCAGCGGAACTCCAACATACTTATATTGGGGTACATCTAGTAACGCATTACGACTAGGCGGATTCCTAGCATCAGATTATGTACGTTCAGGTAGTTCAAACTTTACAGCCACAGTTCGTTTTAGCGATTTAGGCTATACCGTAGGCGACAGTAACGACCTGGCAGTATTCATTGAAACAGGTACAGAGCCAGTAATTCAAAATACTACAGGTCCCAGAGTTTATTTTAGAGTTAGAGACGGTTCAGATGTTAAGAACCCATTAACAATTAATGCAACTAAACTTGAACCAGGTGTTGATAACACATTTAGTATCGGTACTAGTCTTAAAAAATGGAAAGAAGTTTATGCTACAAACTTCTACGGTATTGCAGATAATGCAAATGCACTTCAAGTAGAAGCAGGAGTTTATCGTGTAGCCAGCACAAGTGCAGGTGTTAATACTATTGCCGCTCGCGACAGCAGTGGTAATTTAACAGCAAATACATTTAATGGTAACGCTACTAGTGCTACTAAATTAGCAACTATTAGAACTATTAACGGTGTAAACTTTGATGGTACTACAAATATTATTATCGAAGACGATACAAAAGTTAGAATAGACGGTAGTACAATGACTGGCTATTTGACTTTAAATGGCGATCCAACATCATTAAATCATGCCGCTACAAAAAACTATGTTGATGCACAGTTTGGTGTAGGCGGTGTATTAAGTATTGCAAGAGGTGGTTCTGGTGCAAGCACAGCCGCTAATGCTAGATCTAACTTAGACGTTCCAACACGCACAGGTGGAGACGCCAGTGGTACATGGAACATTAACATTTCTGGATCAGCCGCACAATTAAACGGATATGCAAGTTCAACATCTGCGACAGGCGATACTATTGCTAGACGAGATAGTAGTGGTAATTTAACTGCTAACGTGTTTAGCGGTACTGCTACTTCAGCACGTTACGCTGACTTGGCAGAAAAGTATATTCCAGATAACAATTACGAAGTTGGAACAGTTGTAATGGTAGGCGGCGAAAAAGAAGTCACTGCGTGTACATTTGGCTCACGTGCAATCGGCGCAATATCTGGTAACCCTGCTTATATGATGAACAGCGGCTTAGAAGGCGGCGTATATGTTGCACTAAAAGGTCGTGTTCCAGTTAAAGTAACTGGCCGTGTTAAGAAAGGTGATCGCATGATTGCTAGTGAAGGCGGTGTTGCTATAGCAGGTCAATTCCACTCAAACGCAGATGTATTTGCCATTGCGTTAGAATCAAACGATAATATAGATATTAAAATAGTGGAGTGTTTAATTCTTTAAACAGCCATATCTGCTTTAATAGCAGGATCTGGATTATAGTTTTCCAACATAAAATCGTCGACTACATAGTCGGCGATTTTTTTTCCTACTGTAATAAACAATGTTGGTAATTGCTTTGGGGTGCGGGCTAGTTGTTCATTGACTGCGTCAATATGATTATTGTAGATGTGACAGTCTCCCCCAGTCCATACAAAATCGCCTACTTTTAAATTACACTCTCTAGCAATAATATGTGTAAGTAAACTGTAACTGGCAATGTTAAATGGTACACCTAAGAACATATCGCAACTACGTTGATATAGTTGACAACTTAGATACCCGTCAGTAACATTAAATTGACTTAATATATGACATGGCGGTAATGCCATTTGATCGAGCTCTCCGGGATTCCATGCAGTCATAATATGTCTACGACTACCTGGATCTTTCTTAATCCCTTCGATTAAATTCTCAAGTTGATCGATGTCGGAGTTTAGAAAAGGTCGTTGCCAATGACGCCATTGTACTCCGTAAACCCGACCTAGATCGCCTTCGAACTTTGCTTTTGGTTTCCAGTAATCTGCTTCTGCATTAGCAGTCCAAATAGTATTTTTACTGGAGTCTCTTGTGCCATGTAGGATTTCTGCAAGACGGCGTTCGTCGCCGCTACCTTCTAAAAACCAAAGAAGTTCCGAAACTACTGCTCGCCAAGCGAGCTTCTTAGTAGTAACTGCGGGAAAACCTTCTTGCAGATTAAAACGCATTTGATAACCAAACACGCTACGAGTACCTACACCCGTCCTATCAGTCTTGTTCTTTCCGTTTTCTAGTATTTGTTTTAGTGCTTCGTGATATTGTTTCATTGTGATATTCTTCTACTATACAGGTTCCTAAGTTAACAGTTTGATGTAATTTCATACCATCTAAGAACTCTGTTAAATCTATACTAGTATCGTTTAAGTATTCGCCTTGTATTCTAGTTAAGTAAACTTTATCTAAAACTGGTTTGCTTTGTAATAGTAAATTTGGTCCACCGATTACAAATATGTTTTTGCGTCTATTTGTCTGTTTTAAACTTTTTAATGCTTCGCAGGCATCGCCGCGAATTTGTTCTATATCTTCACGTTCTAAAAACTTGTTAGTAAAAAGAACATTTAATCGTCCAGGTAATGGGCTAGGCATATCGGGACTTTCCCAAGTCTTACGACCCATAACAACGACTTGATTTTGTGTAACGGATTTAAACCATTTCATATCGTCCTTGTTACTAGGCCACGGTAACGACCCTTTCCACCCCATACCACCTATATCATCTACTGCAAATAAAGCCGCTATCATAATTTATTTTTTTGGTTTTTTAAGAAAACTCTTTGTTTGTTTCATTACATCTTTCTTCACACGCTCAACGTCTAACCTGAAGTCTATATGTTCAATAGAATCCTCATAGGTTGTGATTAGTTCAGAAAGATGTGCTTCAAGATCGTCTATGCTGTTTTTTCTAGCGTGATCGTCGATGTTAATATCCCATACCTTCCCATCTTTGAAGATGATTCTCATCGAATACAAATATGGGATAGGTATTGCTTTTACATCTACATCGCTAAAAACCTCTGGCCATTGATCTACAACATCTTTTGGCAGAGATTTTTTCTTCACGCTTCAGCAGTAGCCTTCTTCTTAGTCGGTACCAGTGCTTCTGCTTGACGACGAAGTTCAGCGGCTTCTTTGCTCAAACGATCTGCTTGGCTTCGATAAGACTTTGCTAGGTCCTCGTCAGATAAAGGTTGCTCATTAATTTTTGCAACTTGGCTTTCGGCTACAACATCTGTCTTAGTAGTTTCTGTAATGTCTTTTACAGTAGCAACTTCAGTGGCTTGGGATCCATTGCCCAGTGCTAAGTCATTAACACTAATGCCTCTTTGCTCTGCAATGATTTGATTAAGTTGATCTAAACTAATAGTCGACTGCATCGTTGGAATCATTTCAATTTCAGATGTTTTAACTTTAAGCAATTTGCTATTAAAATGCAAATTGGCAAGCATGATACTACCGTCTGGGAAATTTGTACGAGCCATTGCTTCTGCAAATTCGTATGCACTTTGTCCTGCTGGGCTTTCGACTAATTTAATAAGAGAATCATGTTGATCATCAGATAAACTAGCAGTATCGATAACTAGTGCGGCATCACTTTCACCGGGTAGTGTTCTATAAGCAACGATAACTTTACGTCCGTTTGCTTTAATGCGTCCTACGTGTTTTAAATTAACCATTTTGTTGTTGTCCTTGTTTAGCAACGCCCTCTAAAAATCCATTGAGTTTGTTATAAACTCCGCCCACGGCCGCCATTTCGCCAGGTTTAAATGCACCACGCTGTGCCGCAAGGTCGATGATGCTTCTTAGTAGGTTTAAATCTTGAACATTTAAGTCTACTGATTGTTGCGCTTCTGCTGGCGCAGGTTGTTGTGCTACTTCTTGAGTTTCGGTTTTTTCGGTCATAATTATACTCCTTTGTATTATTATATATGCAGTTAATTATTTAGATACTTTAAATGTGAACACGCCAGTAAAAAGAAACTGGCTTCTTTTGGCTCTTCAAAACCAACTTTAATTTTGGTTTGATATTGATTATTTTCTAACACTAAACACTCGCCAATATAAAATCGGTGTTTAAGATTTTCGTAAATCCAATCCTTAACGGATGCTACAATATTATATTTTAGATCCAAATAGTAGTAATGGAAATAGGGAGGCGGATCCTGCACCTCCCTACAGCCTAACACATTAAGTGGATTTATTTTAGCATTATTTGCCATTATTTCTTATCAGGAAACTCGTAGTATGCGTATGTACCAAATGGCGGAACAATAGTGTCGTTACCGTGAATAATAAAAATTGTATCACAGTAATCTTCATCACCCCAACTGTCCCAAGGATAACCGTCTGTGAACATGATAAACTTCTTAGGGTTAATGTCATGTTCTTTCATGTATTCCCAGTTACAATCAAAGTCAGTGCCGCCACCGCCCATTAATTCATACTCGCCAATTTCTTCAGAAGTATATCCGTTAAAGTCTTGTTCATTATATACCTTAGTGTCAAAGCACCAGATTTTAATGTTGAAGTCTTTAAACTCTTCCATAATGCCTTTAATTTCGCCTAGGAAGTCTGAACCCATAGCATCAGTAATACTACCAGACATATCCAAAGATACACAAATATCGATGCTAGTATCAAAATTACAACCAGGCAAAATTGCGCCAGTCATTTGACCTTTGCGACTTGGACGAGCCCAACTAAAGTCGTTTTTAATTGTGCTCTGGATTTGCTGACGTAACAGTTCACGCCAGTTCATCTTTGGTTCAGTCATTTCCTTAATCATACGAGCAATATCACCAGGCACATTACCTGCGCCTGCGGCCTGTGCGGCTTGAATCATTGCTTCTTTGATTTCGTCGCGAATCTTTTTCAATTCTTCTTTACTATATTTTGGACCTTTGCCGTCGCCGTCTTTATCCGGATCCAAATGTTCGTCCAACAGTTCGCCAAGTGCGGCTAATTGTTCATCGTCGTATTTGCTATAGATTTCGTCATACACTTGTTCCGCACTCCAACCGTCATACTTGCGGTCATAGAAAAATTTAACTGGAGGATCGTCTCCGATACGTTCGCGTTTTAGCAAACCGTTTACGCAATAGTCAGCGGCAATATTCCAAACTTTCTTATCGCGACTTTCTACACGCATCATATGGTCATAAACACAATGCAAAATTTCGTGTGCTACAACGAATTCAACTTGTCTAGGAGTCATCTTTTCGAAGAACTCTCTGTTAAAGTAAAAATTACGGAAGTCTGTTGCGGCAGTGGGCAACCAATCGCTTGCATCGACAAGTTTCATGCGAGTAGCCATATTGCCAAAAAATGGATGACGTAATAGCAAACCAACTCGTGCTACAACAATCTTGTCGATAATTGGATCTAGTGAATGTGACATTTATGCTCCGTTTCTTTACTGTATGTTTATATTATACAGTCACTTCTATACTTTGTCAAGGTTAGAGGTGCATCTCTGCACCTCTATTTTGGTTATCGCTTGTCCTGAGCGGCCGCGATGTACTTACCAAACTTTTCGTGGAACTCATCGAAACACTCGATTTCGTCTGGATCTAACGGAAGTTGATATTGGGTAAGTGCAAGTTTGGTGCCCATAACAACCAATTCAGTTTCAAAATTATCCATCATAAAACGGAAGAAGTTATTAACCTTCTCGTCAAATTTCTTGTCTTGCTTTTCGGTTGCATCTTTCAACTCGTAGCACATAGACACAGTCAAAGAATACATAGCAGAAATTTCAATTTTGGAATCTAATTTCTTAACTTTACCGGCCAAAATATCTTCTGGCTTAGGCAGTTTGCTAGACACTTTTCGGTGTGCCATAAACTTAAGAGCAAGACCTTCACCCACTGCACCGGAAATCAAATCCATCAGCGTTTCATCGTTTGTGTCATCTTCCTCTAAAAGCTCAGAAACGAAACTCCAAGAACGGGGTGTTGCAAATGCACGGCTTGAAGACTTAGGATCGAAGTCGTACAAGTCTTTCTTGGCAAAAGTAACGTAGCCGACAACATCTTTGTGTACACGGTTGTTAGTAGCCCACAAAGACCAGTCATCAAAGTCTACACGCATTTCCAAGTGAACGAAACGATTAGCCAACGGTGCTGGCATACGATATGTAACACCTTTGTCTGCTTCGCGGTTACCAGCCGCAACAATCAAAACGTTATCTGGCAGTTTGTACTGTCCCACACGACGGTTCAAAATAAGTTGATAAGCGGCGGCTTGTACGCTAGGAGCCGCAGAGTTCATTTCGTCCAAGAACAAAATTACATTAGGGAATTTAGATGCAAGTTCTTCGGTGGGTAGTTCGCTTGGGCTACCCCAAACCATAGTGCCTGAATTGGTATCAAAATATGGAATACCTTTGATATCTGTAGGTTCCCAAAGGCTTAGGCGAATGTCAATGACATGGGCACCCATCTCTGCACCAATTTGGTGAATAATATCGGATTTACCAATGCCCGGAGGACCCCAAAGGAACAACGGACGCTGTTTCTTAAATGCCTTACGAATAGCGTTCTTTGCACCGTTCGGGCTAACTTGACGATTGACTACTTCTGCTTTTGCCATTACATGCTCCTGTGTTAAAAATGATTGCAATTAATTTCGCAGTATCATTAGTATAACGCCACTCCGCAGGAATGTCAACGTGATTTTTAAAAAGTTTTGTGGGTTTTTGGTAATTCGCGCTTCATAGCCTTAATCAAACCATATTTTCGAACATCGCCCGAAAATAAGTGTAGTTCTATGGCTTTACGCTCGCTCAAAACTGTAATTGAGTCTTCTGTAAGATGATATGGACAGTCCAAAAATTTGTCCAAATATAATAGTACCTGTGGTTTTAAATCCAAATCAGGTGGAAACGGAACTTCGTAAACTTTGATATCCAAAACTTCAGTTATGTAACGCAGGCCTTCGTCTGTTAGTCTGAGACTTTCACGCTCTTTGGCTCTGTTGTTTTTCCACCACAATCTTGTTTTAATTTTAAGATTTTCTTCGCTCAAAGCCTCTCCAGATTCTTTAATAAAAATCTTAGTATAGGCCTGCTTGGTGTTCATTTAAGTTCTTCGCCAGTGGTTAGTTTGTAAACAGCAAAGTCGGTTGAATTGAAAAGTGTATTAAGTTTCTTTGCCAAATTGTGTGCATGGCCAGGATTGCTAAAACTAACTTTTTTATATTTGCTTCCTGGATAACCGCTAAGACTATTTTGACTTTTTAAGTTAAAAGGTTTACCCTGATAGAATACCGCCCAAATTGCCTCGGCTTCTAAAATTTGGTCACTTTTAAATGTCTTCTTGTTAATTTTTTCCAATACAACTGTTGGCTTTGGGCGACTCATATATACGTTCCTCAATAATATACGTATATATTTATCCAAAAATTACATCTTTTGGTCCCAACTTCCTCCGTCCATTTCGACCTTAACTACAGTATCGTCCTTGCGAGATTCTTGTATTAGACCTTCATAGTTACCTGCTAGTCTAGTCATAACCATACCTAATGTATAGGCAAGATTTTTAGCAGTAGCCATGTCGAATCTAACTTCTCTTTGATTGCCTAAATCGGCACCCTTAATGGTTTGAAGCACCTGTTGTATTACCGCGGTATTGATTTTATTTTCTTGCATTTGATAACCTGTGTTTCATTTCTATTTCTGTTTTAAACGGTCCTTCATACGGATAACGTTCGATAGTAATTAGTTTAGGACAGAAACTACGCACCCAACCTTTATCAAATTTAATAATATAATATCCGGCGCAGTAAACACTTTTAGATTTATTACTCTTTGTAAACAACGGTAAATGACGTTTAACATCGAATAACGGATTGTATGGAAGTGTGCTAGTTGGATAACCGTGTACTTCTAAATCTTCTTCGGACTTAACTTTCTTTTCTAAAGTTTTCTTTATAAAAAATTCAGGACCAAATCGTTCTACAATTTTCTTTTTTGTATCGAATGTAGTAATAGCATTTTTAGAACTAAAGATATATTTCTTTTGTTCGGTGATTTTTAATACACCTACTTTATTGCCATTTTCTTCTACTATCCAAAACTTACCATCGACTACGGGTTTGGCGTGTATCTCTGTCATATTAGGACTCCAACAATTTTCTGTTTTGTTTTCACAAGTATCTTCGTACTGGCAAATTTTCATTTATGATATCTCGCATTGAGTGGTTCGGCATACTGCTGTGCTTGATCTGAAATCTTTTTAAGATCATATAATTGACAAAACTTAAGAAGACGTATACCGACCTGGCTTACATTCTTTTCTTTGTCGATATTATCTTTAATGGTACCGAAGATTTTTTCTTTAATATCGCTAGGTTGTGCCGCTAAATCTATTAACTGTCTATTACGTTCGTAGTCATCTTTAACACGATGTTCGACTCCGTTATGGTCTACCCAACGTTGCAACATGAGATTGTTCCAAGCGAATCCCTGTGCTTCTCTGTCTTTAAATGCTTCTTGTAGTTTGTTTACACGCACCTTAGGATATGCACTAAACACGTTATCGCTACTATCTCCACGAATACATTTTTCAAACAATAACCACTTTGGATCAGGAATTGCCTTAGGTTCTTTAGTTTTGTTATCTATAACAAGTTTACCTTTCTTGTCAAAGATACCTTCGTGTGTAATATGATGTTCTTGAACACCGTTATACTGACTCACGTTGGGCGCAATTAACTGTACAAAATCGCTGTCTGTTGAGATAATCACGTGCTTGTCTTCTGGATGACTCTGAATCCACCCAGCAATTAAGTCATCTGCTTCTAGTTCGCCGTGCTGTAGTACAGTACAGTTAGTTTTTTCAATAATAAATTCTTTGAACTTATCAAAACTTTCCCAGAATAGTTGATCCTCTTCTTGTTCTTTGACAGTTAATGCCGCACGAGCATCGCTACGATTGCGTTTGTACGGTTCGTAGTAATCTTTGCGCCATGAGCGACCTTCGAGGCAGAATACTACATGGCTACCGCCAAAGTCTTGCCAGGCCTTTTTGATACTGTTTAAAGTGATGTGAAACGCCATGCCAAGTTTAATGTCAGCATCGCCCTTAATTACGTGTCTAGCACGAAAGAATGTGTTAGCAGTATCTACTAAAATATATGTCATGAAACCTCAGACTTGCCTTCGGCAATCTTTTTAACATTAATAAATCCAGCACCTCTATCTGACATATCGATGCCCTCTTCGCTGGCTACATTTTTGCATAGTTCTCTAAACCAACGATCCACAATTTCTTCATCAGGATCGCCATCAAATCCATAACCCGCTTGTTTTAATTGTACTACAAATTCATCGTTCCAGTCAATCTCGAAGAAACCATTCTTTAAGTTATCTTTATTGACATGTGTCTCCAAAACAGCGACCCAAGGTTCTCCTTTGGCTGTAGCACGGTCTTTTGGAGTCATTTTAGCCAATTCTTCTTCGCGTTTGGCTACTGCTTCTTTGGCTGTTGCTTCTTCAGCACGGGCAAGTGCTTCTGCACGTTCTTTTTCTAGACGTTCTTTTTCTGCTTCTAATTTGTCTATGCCAAATAATTTTTTAATAATTGCTTTCATGTTTCCCCCATACCCGCGATTGCGGATAAAAAAATGCGTTTTCGTTTTGCCCCATATCCCAAATAATACTGCCCATTGTATTTCTTTCATTTAGTGGCAACGATTGAATAAAAGTATTTGTACTATAACGAACACCTTTAGTTATTGGTTTAACTTCGTGTACCCAAAGAGGATCTGCTGGAAAAATCATAGCATCTCCTTTATTCAATTTAACTTCGTATCTGCCATTCCAAAAAGTAAATTCGCCACCTTCATAGTCGTCATTTAATGAAATAGTACAACTGGCGTGAATCATTTCCTCCCAATCCACATGAGGATGTATCCATTCGCCGACTTCGTATTTCATAAGTCGGTGCATGTGGGAAAATCTTAAAGATTTTTTTAATGCTGTAGTGTGAAACGCTTTAAACTCTTCTAGATATGTTATCCAATCTTCGATAATTTTATTTGTATGATTATGTACTACTAAAAAGTTTTCTGTATCAGGAATTAACTCTACTCTTTTAAAAGTAGAAGTAGTCATTTTATTAGTTACGGCGTGTATGCAACTTTCTTGAACCGCACTGGCAGAACGCAATTCGTATTCGTCAATTAACGAATTGCATTGGTCTTCTGTTAATGCGTTTCTAACAACAAAAATTAAATCGGATAACTTTATATCTTCCATTTATGTTCCCCACTCATTTTTAAAGAGTGGAACTTGTAATCTATCGCTGTAGCGTAAACCGTTTTTCATTGCTAGTTCCGCTACACGCCTGTTGTTAAGAGTATAGACACTTTCAACGCCACCCACGGGCATAAGATATATAGGACCGGTAAAACCATTTTCTCTATAAATGTCAGCAGTTTCAATTGCTTCCTCCGCATCTTCTTCTGTGGCCACTACAAATTTAAGATATGTATGACCGTATTCTTCGTATTCACAAACTACGTCTGGACGAATTGCTTCGTGACGTTCTTCACCGGAGCAACTTAATTTAGCACTAACACTAAATGTAACTTCTCGCCAAAAATCTTTATCGCTGTGATATTTCCATGTGTGCAGATATTGCTTGAACTCGTCGGTGAGTTTTTGAGTACCATTCGTTTCAAATGTAATCTCTTTTAAGTTTGTCATTTTTGGATGGTCGAGCAAGTCTGGATACGCTCGTTGCCATCCAAGCAAAGGTTCCCCTCCGGTAATGACCAAGTGTTCGTCTCGCCATTCGTTGAAGGGTAGAATCTCTGCGATCCTGTCTGCGATGGCGTCTGAAGTGAGCATTGGACTAAGATCCTTAAAGCGAGGATCCCAACTAGCATAACTATCACAGCCCGTAGATACCAAAGGAAGTTCTTCATATTTTTTATATGGGGTTCGTTCATGTTGGATTGCAATATCTTCAACTTCTGTACTTAGTTCACCTTTTGGTAATCCAAAGCCAGCACATTTAAAGTTACAACCAAATGTTCTCAAGAAAACAGACGGTACACCCATGTAACGTCCTTCGCCTTGAATACTATAAAATAATTCTGCAATTTTTAATTTGCTCATATACAGTCACCTTGTTCTGCCAGTTTACTGGCGCTTGATTTTTCTTTACCTGCTTGTCTAAACAGTTTAACATCTTTAATTGCAGATTTCAATGTTTCGGCATAATTCAGTGCCTGTTGTTCAGTCATAGAAATAGTTGTTTCAACGGTCACTGCACCAGTTGTCCAAAGTTGCCAAGTTACTTTCAAACGAGTCCATAGCCCATTAATTAAATCTTTAACAAACCAATCAATCTCTTGTAGATACGGACTATCAATATCGTATCTTTTTTCAACTAGTTCAGACCAATAATCAGTTTTAGCAGTTGCGTAAATGTTTACATTAATACCAGTCTCACTAGATTCAACTTCTACATTGTGATCGTGATACTCTTGCCCGCAACCGCAGACAATTTGATAAAACTTAGTGTCGCCAAAGTCACTGCGTTTTAGAATTCCTTCTGCTGGTTGCTCTAATTTCATTGTTTGAACATCTCTAAGTTAATAATTTTAGCAACACGCTCGCCAATATCTTCTCCGTTAGGAATCACATAAGTTTGACTTTCGTGTCTATCTTTACGGTCATCGTAGTGTCTTACATTTAAAATTTTACCACCGACGGCGGTGCTTAATTCGAAAGTGATTCGTCCTTCACCTTCTGCACGACCGCGTTCTATTGCTTGTGCTGTTCCGATTGCCAATTTATACTCTCTTTCTTTCATAGTTGCTTCTTCGTACTTGTGTCGATTATCCCACATATCGCGGACTTTTCCATACAACCATTTATCGACAAAATTCATTTGCATGTCTCCAACCATTTATCAAGAATATTTACAGCATCATTGAAATCGATACCATATACTTCTGCACTGATAACATTGTCTTTGATTTGTATATCAAACGGAACAGTTCCGTTAAATCGAAAATCTTCGGGAACATCTGTCTCTACAATATACTTGTGTAGATTTTTTGCTCTATTAATTAAATTAGTCGCCATGTCTACTGAATTCATCTTGGTGCAAACTCCTGTTGTAGTTTAATGTTATCAAAGAACTCTTTCTTTGTACCAGCATCGTCTTTGAACGCACCTTTAAGTACAGTAGTTTGAGTTAATGAACTATGTGCCATAATGCCACGATTCTCACAGCATCCATGAACTGCCTGAATATAAACGCCAATATCACTTGCGCCAGTGGCCTTTTCAATTTCTCTGGCTATGTCGTTACACAATTCTTCCTGTAAGGTACCACGACGAGCGCACCATTGCGCGATTCGTGTGTATTTTGACAGCCCAATGAGTTTTTGGGCGGCGATGATTCCGATGTAGGCAACACCAGAAACAGGCTGATGATGATGACTACACATACTACGAAGCTCACTCCTAACCACCAACATACCCTCATAACGATCTTCGCTATCGTTAGGAAACGCTGTTGCATCTGGTGCTGGTTCATATCTTCCTGCCATTATTTCGTTAAAGTACATTTTTGCTAATCGTTTCGCTGTACCGTGCGAGTTAGGATCTGTCTCTCTGTCAATAAGAAGTTTGTCTAAAACACTTTCAAATGCCTCAGTTGCTTCTTTGATTAGTTGTTCTTTGACTAGATCAGATTCGATGTATTCGCTGATGTTATCTCCTGCCCAGAATCTTTTTCCGTCTAGGACCATCTTTTCGCGAATCGCTTGTGCTAAATTTTTTTCTGACATTATTTCTCCGAGTTATAGACGAGGATGTCTATGTAATATAATATAGTTTATTTAGGTTTTTGTCAACTAAGTGCGTATACTTTTCTTATCAATATGTTGTTGTTCATATCGTAATCTACGGCATTCTTCCCTGACTGTATTAGGGATATCAGGATGCCATTCTGCCATCCCGCAATCATAGATGCGAGTTTGACTACCGTAATCGGTAAAAATAAGAATAAGCACAGCCGCTATTAAAGCGACTGCGGCTGTAATCTTTCCGATAATAGTATCCGACATAAGTCAGCATCCTTTTTTGATTTGAATGTAAATTTCATGTAGTCGTGTTGTGGATGACTTTCGTATCTTCCGCCAGGTAGGCCAAATACTTCGAGCACCATGGCGCAAGTTTCATTCCACCAAAAACCTGATTGCCCGTCCCAATGGACGTAGATATTATTCTGATCTTCCACTGGTGCAACTATCATTCCAAAGTTCTTGTGCTCTGCGCTTATAGTCTTCTAATTCCCACACGGCTAATTTTTCACGAAATACTTCTTCGCTTAATCCGTGCCAGCCGATACAGTCTCCTGTAGGACTACGACCACAACCGCAAGTTCCAATTTTCTTTCCTTCTTCAGGTACTCTTACTTGCATTTTTATAATTTCCTTTACTTGGTATAACGTGACGAACCCCGCCACGAGGGTCTTCCATATCACCCTTGCGTCTAGGGATCATGTGTATATGAGGATACATTACTGTTTGGCCAGCAGTCTCGCCACAGTTTTGTCCGACATTAAAAGCGTCCCAACGTTCAGATTGGACACCATCGAACCCGAACTTGTATGCTCCTTTGAAACATTCGACGATGTTGGTAAAACGTTCATAGGTTGGCACAAAAAGCAAATGTCCTTCCGTAACTGGGTAGGCATCGTTGAAGACCCAATAGTCTTTTGTTCTGTACTCGATACTAGTCCATGGTGCTCTGCGTTCATCTAGTGCCCTTTCTAAATCAGTCATAACCAAAATTCTTCCCAAGGATAAACAAGCCAACAATCTTCTTGTCGCTTGTCTACGGTCCAAACATGATAGTCTGGATCTTTAAACTCACTGCCGTAATTATGTGTTAATACAGCAAAACGAACATTGTCTCCCCATACTTGATTCCATGCTTCATCGTTAGGAAAACAACCACTGGGCCAATCTTTCTTAATCCAATTAAGAGTAGATCCTTGATCGTTAATATCGTCTACAATTAAGATTTTCTTTTTAAGACGTTCTAAATGTTTGTGATCGCCCCAAATGTGCCTTTCGTCATTGGGAACAACTCCCAAGGCATCTTCGGCCATCCAAAGATTACTTTCGCAATCGTTTTTATTATCGCGAAGGCTGACATTAAGTGTGTGCATCTTAATGCCAGTATATTGACTTAGTAAGTTAGCCGGAACAAGACCACCGCGTGTAATACCTACAATATAGTCAGGCCTCCAATTATGTTCAGACATTTGGCGAGCAATTTCTAAACATGCGCCTTCAACTTGTGACCAACTGTAGTATACTTTCTTCATGCAGTTAACCCATAGGCCAATGATTGACATTCTTCTTTAGTCATAAAGAAATTATAAGTTTGTGTACCAACAACTTCACCGTCTTTAAGACTTTCTTGAACCATATCGATACTAAACAAACCTTTAGGGCTTAGTACTTCGTGTTTCTTTAATGTTAGCCTAAAACCGGCGTGTTCTTTGACAACCATTTCTTTATAAGTATCTCTAACTGATTCATGTAGTTCCATCATCATCTCCTTTAATTGCGTCCCACGTTCTATATTTGGCTAATGCCTTAATATAGTCATCATACATCTTTTTTAACTTTGGATGCTTCTTTTCTAGTTTAACATCTCGCTCGGGAATTTGCAAGACTTTTTCAATTGTGTTTAACCTTTCTTCTAGGTCAACACCATTTAATACCATTCGACCTTTAACTTCTAACTCCGGTGGATCGTTTTTGGCAACCATCACCGGATTGGTAGTAGGATTAGCCCAAGTTACATTTGTACCTGTAGTATAAGTTAACGGCACAGATGTAGTGCCGGCTCCGGTTGAAATCGTATATCCACTGCCAGAGCCGCCTGTGCCGTTCGATACTAAAACACTACCTGAACCGGCACCGGAACCTGCTATGCCGCCGGCTGTATTAAGTATTACGCTTCCGTGATTGTAAGTATAGCTCATTTGGTATCCATTTATTATTAACGAGAAATCCCCATTCTCTCTTTTGCGGACCTGGCATAAAAAGTGTCCAACACTCTACGTTGGGATCAATTTCAATTCTATGAAAACTGTTGGCACTACAAATTCTAAAGTGTCCAGGCTTTCTCCATTTGGCAATTTCACAGACCTTTACTCCCTGGCTGTTAAATTGAGGAATCCATTCCCAATAGCCACCTTTTAGAATAAGTGTGGCATAAGGCCATGGGTGATCATGCACATCATCTGGATCACCTTTATGAAACTTGTGTAAGAATACATTAAATGGAAACCATTTACGATCCTTTAAAAATAGATAATAACGTGTAAGTAACGGCTCGTCACAGGTACGATCCATAATAATACGCTTGCGACCGAGACGTTCTAACAGTTTTAATATCATACAAGTCTTTCTAAGAGTCCATTTGCAGAAAAGAAATTTTCAGTTAAGTCTTGAGTTTGTTTTCTAAGTTGTGGTAAAAACTTTTCATAGTTATCCATATACTGGATAATCTTTGCACATATTTCTGGACGGTGTGCTTTATATGCTTCGAAACTTTCAGTCCATTCACTAGGATACTTAAAAGTATCATAGCCCATTTCACTGTAACTAAGTCTATCTGGCACCATAGGAATAGCATCTACAACAGCGCCTTCATACCAACTAATCCCTAATGTCTCTTGTAAGTTTGCAGAGAACACTAATTTCGATTCGCCTAACAAGTTATGATATTCATTTTTTGTTAGTTGTTGATCCTGACAGACTACGAACTCGTACTGTGGCAAGTGTTCTTTTAAATCTCTAAAAATTTCAACTTGCTTCTCGGGTGCGATGCGATGAGGGAAAAGAATTAAATCACGTTTTTTCATCCCTTTATATGGAGTTAATGTATCTTCCATATACTCCATTGGCCAACCTGTGCGTACAATTTTTCCTTTATCGATATATGATGCTTTTGCAGTATCGTAATCTATGTTTAAAAGATTATGACAAAACATTTCAATATGGAATGTTGTAGCAAAGTAGTTATGATCTATAGCATGAAAGAAACTCTTTTCAGCATTTCTGACCCAAGGAGCATCGCCAATTAGACGACCTAAAAAGTCCTGTGGATCGTAACTACCGGCATGCCATAGTGCGTGAATAGTTACAGGAATCTGTAACAGTTCACTCATATACTTTAGGTTGATGATACCAGGGTGCCAAGCATCAGTAAAGATGAAGTGATCATTAGGAGCCACTGATCCGGCGCAAAACAACCTACCCATTTGCTCAACTTGAGCAGACTTGTATATATTGGTGCCACCAAAATTAAGAAAAGCACCAGGAGTAGTGGCTGAAGGAATATCCGTAGGCCCAGATAAAACTTGAACATCGTGTCCTCTCTTTCTCAGGATAGCCGGTAGGTGGGTCTTCCACTGCGCTGTATAGCGTGTTTCTACCGGCTCAAGGTCTACTAAGTAGACGGTCATTGGCGACCATTCCTGTAGTTGTTATTGTACCCGTTGTTATTACGGGGACGATTTTCAAATCGTCTGTCGTTGTTATAACGACGAGGACGCTTAGACGCCTCGTAAGCCTGCCAAGTTTTACTTTGGCGGTTATACAAGTCTGCCTCATTGTAAGGCAGAAGGTTGAATCTGCAAAAATCTAGCAGATTGTCAAGATCGTCAAAAATTTGAACGACTTCTTTTTTCATCATTGTTTCCTTTAGTATTTGATGAATGAACCATTTTCTCCGTCTTCGGAGACCTCAATCCAAATCTCGCGATTTGGATACTTCTTGCTAATGATGTCATGTAATTCGTCAGACATCATTTCACAACTCTTGTAGTCAAGGCTTATAGTGGCACCTTGACCATTATACAACGACTCGAGCCATCGTTTGAATTGGATGAATTCGATGTCCCTGTCATTGTGTTGCACACTGATCCACACCCTGAAATGAAAGATGTGGCGATGAGGGTGACCCAAAAACGATACGTCATATTCGTCTCCTGTTGCTAGATTAGGATCTGTTAGTGCCGCAGGATACTTATGGATACCTTCTTTGCGGAAAGTTACCCAGATCATTTTGTTTGGTCTAATGTCTTGTTTGATAATCATGTTGGTGTATCTTGAGTGTACAAATCCCAATGAGTATACTTGTCTTTAGTCATTAGGCTTTGTAAATGATGTGTCCACACACCTGGATTTGTAGCACCCCAAGTTCGGTCATCCAGTTTGAGTGTGGCATTGTAGTTGAGTTGATTAATGTAGGGTAACTTGACACTAATCATAGGTACAAACTTGGGATATTCGTTATAAGCAGACTCTAGTACGCCTTCGATGTGTTCAACACCAAAGTCTAGAGCTACCCAATAGCCTGCTTTTAGACAGCCTATAATAACTTCGTCCCATGCTTTGTATTCTTCGTGTGAAATACTTTTAGGATTAAAACTTTGACTAGTGCCAAAGTAAATTTGTTTAATGCGTTTGTTTTCGTCTAAGTATGCTTGTGTGTCACCAGCAATACGTAGTATTTCTTCTAGCGGAGGAGTGCCTACTACAAATAGTGTATACATACCATAGCAAATAGTATGTTCGACTTCGTAGCCTGTAAAGTAGACAATGTCTTGTCTTTCTTCAGTGTTTAATCCCATTTAATATAACCTCTGCTATAACCATTTGGACGATCCACACCATCCGCAAATGCTTGTTGCCATTCTGTGTTACGATTATAACCTTTTGTCCAGAAAGAATCAACCTCTAGTTTACCGTTTTCAATCATCCAACGTGCTTCAAACATAGCACCAATAAATTCTTCTGTTCTTGGACTTGGTTTAACTGTAGTAACAGCCTTCCAAAGTTGTTGTTGTGCTTCTTCTTTACTTACTGCTTTACCAACAGCATCAATGATTACTGCATTGTTATTTAGATTAATGTCGGTACCTAGTTGATATTTTCCAGATAAATCTACTATCAAATCGTAACTGTCGGTAGTACCTAACAGTAACGCATCTCCCCAAAGTTCCTGATTACTAGAACCTAGTACATCTACTTCAAGTTCTGGAAAATGATGTGCCAGGTTATTAAAAACTACCCATGCAAGGAAACCACTACCTAGGATTAAGCATTTACCATTTTGTCTACGTTCAAAAAGAGTATACGCTTGTCTAATACAGTTAACACCACAGGCCACTGGTTCTAAAATGTAACGTGGATGTAGTTCTAAAACTGTTACAAACTCACCGTCACGACAGTTGTAATAATCTGCGTATGCTGGTTCGCCGCGGGTAGCAACATAATCGCCTACTTTAACACCTAATACACTGGCACCGACTTTAGTTACGATTCCTAGACCTTCGTGACCTTGCATGTGTAGTGGTAAAGGTCCAAAGTTGCCCTGCATCATATCTATGTCACTGCGACATACACCAGTCATAACTGCTTTAACTTCAATTTCAGTTGACGTAGGTTCTGGCTTTGCATATTCTACTTCTTCAAAGTAACCTTGTCCAGTTGTTTGTAGACAGCGTGTCATAGTTTTTCTATTCTTTCGTGTATCCAAAGGTCAATTTCTAACTGTACTTTCCAGTACTCGTCATTATTTAGGTTTTCTACAGCATCTTTAATCATATTTAGGTACGCTTCTTCTGGACACCAGCCTAACTCAAATACATCTTTGGTATTATCTTGATTAATAAATGTAATAGCACTACGTTCAACAGTCATACTGCGCCAGTTAGCACGGCAGTTCCATTTAGAACCAAATCCAATGTGACACTGGTCGTCTACATCATAAGTTCCATTTGGGTTTACAGTACCATACTCTGTGCTTTCGATATCTTTTAACAGCCATGATTGTATAGATGATTCGCCGTTAACTTTTTCTATGCGCCAGTCTGGATGTAGTGCAATATACAAACTTAATAAGTGTGGCATTAAGTCCCTACTAACTCCGCCAAATGCTAGTTTGCGTGTAGTAAACCAACTACCTGGGCTAGGAATACAGTTCTTTCTAATCCATTCGATGTCTACATTCTTTGCTACTTTAGCCTTTTCCTGTAATTCTGCAATATTGTCACGCCACATATTATTTTTAACCATCATAAATCGTGTGCGTGGAAATCTTTTACATAATTTAGCCCATTCGTTTCTATTAATCAGTCCAGGCTTTTCAATAAAGACAATTTTACTGATAGGAGCCAGTTTAACGGCTAATTCTAAATGCGTAAAATTTGGTGTGCAAATATGTACGGTGTCAAAAGACCCGTGAAGTAATATGGCTGGTTCTATACTAGGGAAGTCGGCATTTTTATTAATGTCTGTATCGACAGTACAAACTTCATAACCTAATTGAGTTAGGACAGATTTATATAACTGTCCTATTCCCATTCCTACAACTAAACTTTTCATCTATATGTTGGTAGTTCGTTAACACATTTAATAAGAGATCCGGATTGTTTGCCCGCTAATTGATGTAGCGCATAATCCGGAGAGGATACACAGGCTTCGTGCCCATTGAATTTATCTGCTAGGGCAATGGTGTTGCCAGTTTCTGCAAATTTAATTACAAGATAGTAGTCGTTTGGACCCACGGCATCTGCCGTTTTATAAAACAAACCAAAACTTAATACTGCTAAAACACCAATGCCTAGTAGTTTTTTCATTTTACGCCTTCTTCGAGTTCGTCAAGTTTAGCAATTTCATCATCGGTAAATTCTTCACCGTGCTCTAATTGTACACTCTCTTCCTCTACTTCGTCAAACAGTTTGGCAAATTGTGTACTTGCGTTTACAGTCTTCTTACCTACTGCTCCGCGAGTTCCAATAATACTTTGCCAAAATTTATTATACTCTTCAACGACTTTGTCTGCTTCTGCACGACTACTAGTAGCAAAAATGGCTTCTACTACATCTTTAAAGAATAGTCTATCAAACCGTTCTTCTACTAACATAGCAGGAACAATGCCCAAATCGTATTGACGATTGGCTTCTTGTACAGCATTAATGTGCATCCAAACATTATGGCCCATTAAGATAGCGTAACTAAAACTATCCCACGAAGTTTTACCTTCCTTGCCAATCTTGTTTAGATCCCCGGGCCCGTAAATACAAACATCTTTAATTTGAACCCCGTCAATAATTGGACTATTGTCAAAGTTTTTAAAATGTCCGTCCTGTACTACTGCATCGCGGAATAGTCTAGTATCTTTACTATATTTTTTATTATCGATACTAGGTAACATTCTATATACCCACTTAGTTCTGTCTTGTGTTTCTGTTTGAACGTATACTTGTCCGTTTGCAGTTGCTAAGAATGGACTAGCACAGTCGAAACTAATTGTAAAGTTAGGATTGTGATACTTGCGTACAGCACGTTGAATGTCTGTTAATAAACAAGCCCACTCTAATTTACTAGTACCTAAGAAGTGCATCCAGTCTTGTTTGCCCTGTTCAAGTAATCCGTCAAATCGTAATGCTACTAGGCGTTTTAATACCAAGTGTACATCACACATATTCTGACCACCCATGGCCCAACCGTTAAATGCACGGTCACCGTAGACAGTAGGATCGCAGTACTTCTTCATTCGGTCATACCAATCGTCTGCATCGGTATGATTTTCACCTTGGAGAACGTTTAAGAATTTACAATTACCATTGCGATTGTTTACAAACCAATCGTTGTTAATGTAAGTACCTTGAACTGCTTCTGCGTATGTAGTAATGCCTGTGGCTTTTTGTCCAGCAGGGCTACGAGCTACCCAAGCAGGGATATCAAGACACATACCATAGTCCATTAGACTATCCATCCACTTAAGAACCTGTTCACGTTTCTTTTGTGCTTTAGGACAGTTGGGATTCTTCCAATCGCCTTCCCATACACCTTTACCAATTTGGAAACCACCGGAGTCGCCTAGTACCCAACTAGTACTGCGATCTCTATTACGAAACATATCTTCGCTGTGATCAACTTTGTTAAGGTCTAGATTAGCATGACCTGCACTATACAAGCAGTGGTCATAGTAGAACGCACCTTTTTCCGGTTCTAAGTAGTTTAGACTTTCTACTCCGTTTTTAAAACTAGCAGGAACTCTTGCCGGATCAACATAGTTTCCATATCTTTGTTTACCTATAAAGGTACTATAGAAACCGCTAGTTGCCGGCAAAAAGTATGCGTAGTCGTTTTGTGTTGCGGTTAAATTTTTATTCATTAAGTTGTATCCAAATTTCGTAGTAAGGGTCGTAAGCCCAGCCTAACGGAGGATCCAACGGATCATAATGCTCTGGATGCGTCAGGGGAGTTACTGAAATTTTATAACGCTTATTATAAGCCTCGTATATTTCTTTTCTAACAGACGCATTAGTATAATCGTGAGCCATTGGACCTTCAGTTATTGTTTCGTAACGATTCCAATTAAATAGTTTCATTTTATTAAATGCTGTGCCAATACCATACAACTAATCCAAGTCCATACAGTATTAAACCCTACTAAAGTTGGCAAAAACTTTTTATTACTGGCCCAAATTAATGCTAGACTAGTAGCCAAAGTCAAAAAGTACAACCACCAAAGGCTAATGCCAAAGATTAATCCTGGCACAATAATCAATGCCTTAGCAAACCAACTTACAAATTCTACAGTATTATAATTAGTCCAATACTCTTTTGTAAACCACATGCCGTAGCATTCTTTAACTTTTTGCCAACCTGTTCTATGATAAACGATAACCAATAAAACTACGGCGGCAATGTTAGCGTATAGTAATTGTTCAATAGTCATGATTATTTGCTCTGTGCTGGCAAGATGTAATCATATACAGCAACACCGCTGTCAACAGTAATCTGCATAGCACCTGCATCTGCAATCTTCATAGTAATATTACCATCGAGATTTAAAATGCTTTGTACTTGTGCAACAGGCCATGACCATGTGTGCTTTAACTTGCCGCCAACATCGTGTTGGAATACAAAAGAACCTGCGTGTGTACTTGCATCACCGAAGAAGAATACAAGATTGTTATCTTCTGTACGAACTTGGAAAACAGTTTCTTCACTGTGTGCCGCACTTTGTAACTTCAAACGACCAATTGCCGCCATGCTTGGTTCAAACTCAACTTCCCATGTTGCACCTTTGAACTTAACAGATTTTAGTTTTTCGTTAATAAGTTCTGATGCCATGAAACGATAATCGTTTTGGAAGTCACCTGCTTGGTTTTCAAAGTGCAAACCTACTGGAACTGTGTTGCCGTTACGTTCCGCAGTAACTACATCGATCTTTGCGTTTTCTTTATACTCTGGATTCTTCAAGTGAAGATTTAACTTGTCCAAGTTTGGCATACCAAATGTGCCATCAAACTCTGATACTGGCTTGTGTGCAGTAGCAGTAACAATAACGCTACGATCCTCTGCCATTGATTCGATAGTTGTGCTATCTTTAGCACCTGTAATTTTTACCAAAGGCAAAAAGCCTAGGCTATGTGTATGTGCTACGATGTCGGTTAGAATATCTTTAATCATTTATAGTTCTCCTTAATGTTGATTATATTTAGGTTTTTGGTCAAAGTCAAGTCTTTAAAACTCAAACAGTTGATTAAATGTGTTCTTTTCTTCTGTGGATTTAATATCCCAGTTAAGAACTCCAATTAAGTTTTCTAGTTTGTTATCTATAATAGTTTGTTCCATTTCTGCATCGTCGAATGGAAGTTCCATAAACCATTTAGGCAAACGTAGTTCGTCTACAGGATATGCTACCGATGTGTACCCTAGCGGATTTGCTTTGAGTTTACATACAATAACTTTTTGGCCGTCTGTGACCTGCATACTATACTTGTCCGAATTCATTCGACGCAGAGTATTCCAATTAATACTTGCACGAACGTGTCCAGGCATATTAGCCTTGCCCTGTTTCTTTTCTTTGGCTTCGTACTCAGTAATGTTGTTGGCTCGCTTAGGAGAACCTTTCTCCCAACCAGGACGGGCCTTAAACTCTGTACGGAATTGAGTAATGTGATCTAATACTTGTTCTTCTGTAGCACCAGTTAGAACTTTCTCAAGTACATCACTTAAAAAGTCTTGAATAAATGCAGGAGTATCACTGCGCTTCAAGTCTAAGCCCATGGCCTTGATCTTGCCTGGTTTACCATCTACGTCTGCACGTTTGCCTTCTTTATCATAGTAAAGTACAGCATAACGTTTCTTAGTAATAAACAATCCTTTACTAGCAACAATTTCTCGACCTGCTCGAATAACATCACCACGACTTGGCGGGCAATGAAATGCCTGCTCCATAAACTTAACGAATGTACTGTTTACTTCCTCGCCAATTTGGTCATAGAGTGCAGTAACGTTTTCCTTAGTCCAAGGAATAACTCCAGATTCGATGTCTTTCTTTAATGTAGTATATGCACTGAAATAACAAGAGTCTGTATCACCATAGATAACTGCCTTACCTACGTGATTGTATTCACCTGTGATAATTTCATTTACTTTACTAGCCATGTGTTTGGCAATTTGTCTACCGACTAGAGTAGTTGACTGTCCAATACGTTTATCGAAGAATCTACAACCTGGGTTAAGAATAGCACCATACAAACTGTTCAAGTTAATCTTTTTAACTAACTGACGTTTATCCCAATACTCTTCTTCGACCTTGTTACCTGCCTGAATACATTCTTTTAATTTGGCCTGCATTTCTTTACGTTCAGCATACCAACGCTTTAACAGTCCAGGAATAATACCTTCCTTTTCGTAGGTAAAGATTGTACCATTTGCCGAAAGCATCCAAGGCTGATGACTATCAAAAATAACTTTATATACTTCTGCACCACTGTGTACAGTACTGTTGCCATCTTCCCAGTCTATGGTAATTTCCACATCTTTACGTTGTGCCATAACTGCTTCGTATTCGTCAGTTCCAAACTTGCCTTCCCAACTGCCTGCAAACGATTTCTTTTTAAGAGTCATTTGTTCATGGATAAATGCTTCTGTCATTGTAGGACGTAATTGACCTACAATAGTTTCCGGACCCATGTTAAGCGCACGAATGGCGCTTGGATAAAGACTGTTAATATCCAGCGATCCAATCCAATCTTGCAGACCTTCTTTCGGATGTGCTACATAAGCACCAGCAGCCGCAGTATTTTCATCGTCATCTCGTTTAGGACGATTAGGAACTTGGAAACCTCTACGATGCGCTTCGTTAATAATAGCCTGTTCGGTAACAGCCACAGCACCCATTGTAGTCTGTAATAATACAGTATTTTCATGTGCAATTTTATTAGCAAGGTCAATGAATTTAAGTTTTTCATCTAGTTTGTTTAATAGTGCAACGTCTTGTCTGTTATACACAATAAATCTTTTAAAGTCATTGTTGTATAGTTGATCAAGTGTGCCTTCGTAAACAGTTTTGTTCTCGCCAATTTCCATTTCACCGATGGCATCTAATCGATAGGTGTGTCGTTCTTCGTAGGTAAACTTGCGATAAAGTTCTAGACTGTCTAAGTGTACACGACCAATTAAGTCATATGTTTGTGCAGTCTTGCCATACTTTTCATATTCTCTACGTTTAGGAAATTGATTCCATAGACAGAAACGTCTTGTATCTTCTTTACTTAACACCTGTGTCACACGGTTAACAGTATAAGGAATATCATAGCCTTCGCTGTTCCAACCTGTGATAATGTCTGCATCTTGAATTAAATCTAAGAATGTTTCCAACATATCTGCTTCATTAGTAAACAGATGTGTATCTGGAATATCGGCTACTAACGCTTCGGCTTCAGCAAAGGTTAATGTCTTTGGAGGAAGAGCCAGTGTAATTAATTTGTCTAACCATTTTAGGTGAACTGTGATAGCAGTAATTGGCATAAACGCATCTTCAGGAGTGCTATAGCCGCGTTCTGGATCGAAGTCCACCTCAATGTCGAAGAAGCAAATATTTAGATTAGGTGCATCTTGATTTAGATAGTTTTCGCTTAGATGTACAAAAATTGGATTGATGTCGCTTTCGTATAAGTCCTTACCACTGTTAATGGCTAATTCTTTTCGAAAGTCTTTGGTGTTTTTACAAACTACCCTAGTCAGCGGATCGCCGTAAATGCTAGTAAACTTGCCTTTTTGATCCGGATAGTAAAACGTGTAGCGTACAGGATGTTCTTTGAAAACCCGTTCGCCTTGGTCGTTTCGCTCTACGACCTTAATAATATCATTCTCTCTGTCAAAGAGAGCGTCAACGTAACTCATATTTTAATTTTTCTCCTATGCCATTTAGGGCTGGCAAATACCAAACAAGTCATTTGTGGCTGACTAAACCTTTCTTTATATTAGTTAATTAGCATTCTGATCAAGCCAACTGTGTCGATAGTGGTTAGCAAGATATAGTTGGCTAGCATACCAAATGATTTTCTAGTATAAGCGGCCCACGCATACATCGCACAGCCGCTAATCCATACAGGATACAGAGCAAGCAATGGCGGATTAGGTACAGTAACGGCCATAGTAATACTACAGCCAATACTAACAGCCCAGGCAAGTAACTCAACAATAAATCGAAATGGATGACTATTCCAGTCATCCTTGATCCATTGTATAGTTGGCCCAAAAATAGCGTCTATCATTTGTCTTTGCCAACAGTAACGATAATTGTTTCTAAATCATCGAAATCACTGAATACATCGTTCCAGTTGCCTTTGTGTGCAATACTGATTGCTTTGTTAATTAGTGCAGGTTTGATTTCTAATTCTTCTGCTACTGCCTTAACTGTTTCTTTTAAGCCTTCTGTCAGACTTTCAATTTCATATTTGACTTGAACGCCTTCGTTAATTAGTCGCTCTAGTTTGGCCTTTTCTTCTGGTCCATAGGTTCTATTGCCCATGATATCTCCTTAGTAATAAGTTTAATTATATATGTTTATTTGATCAGAGTCAACGAATATTTTGTCAAAAGACAAAAAAAGCGGCCGAAGCCGCTTTTTAAGTGTTAGTATTTTACTTTGCTGGAGCCGCAGGTGCTGCCGCAGGAGCCGCAGGTTGTTGTCCGCCTGCTGCCTTAGCCTTTTTAAGTTTGTCTAACTTGGAAATTACAACATCTAGACGTTTTTGGACATCTGCTGGTAAGCCTGCTTTGATTGCAGGATCTTGTCCATATTGATCTAGAACTTTCAAATGCTTCTGTAGTTCTGCTAGATCTTTTGGATCCATTTCAATGTCACCGCCGCTAAATGCTTTCCATAGTGCGCCTAGTGCCAATGCCCCACCAACAGCGGCAGTTGCAATAGCCGCTTTTGGATTCTTTAGTACACCAAGTGCCTTTGATCCTGCGCCTTTGACAAAGTCCATGGCACGTTGTCCCCAACTTGGTTTTGGAGTAATGTCTCTGAATGGAACATCGATGACGTTTGGATTAGCACCACCTGGTGTAGATAGTGCCGGTAGTTTGCCGCCAGGACCAGGTAGTGCTGGCACAGGTGCTTCACTTAGATAATCTCTTGTAATAGCAATTTGTTCTGCTTCGCTAAAGTATTTGATATTTTTCATAACAAACGCTCTTGCTTCGTTTTCAGTCATTGCTAATACATCTTCTTCAGTTACACTTTCAGAAATTTTGTACTTAGTAACGATTGCTTCGATAGCAGTTAATGATTGTGTTAACTGACTACGTGCAACGATATTTTTACCGTCTGCCAATAGTGTAGATAGTTCAGGAGTAACTTTACCAGTTTCTGGTTTGCCTGCCATCTTTTCAAATGCTTTAATACCAGCAACAGTTTTAGGACCCATCTTACCATCGATTGGACCAGGGTCAACACCTAATGCTTTTAGTTGTTCTTGAATTTTCTGAATTGCAGGATCTGCACCAGCAGTCTTCTTATCTTGTGCAGTCTTATCTTGTGCAGTCTTGTCTTGAGATGCTTTAGTATCAGCGGCAACTTTATCTGCTTCTGCACTTGCGGCATCTAAGTCTTTATCCATCTTTGCATCGTATTTTGCTTTTTCGGCTGCTTCAACATCTGCAACAGTTTTCTTAGCATCATCGATTGCTTTACGTACTTCTGGATCATCTCCTAAAGTTTCTAATTCGTCAATTAACGCATTAATTTGATCTGCCACTGCCTTGGCTTCTGGACTTAGTTGCTCTTGCATTGGTACATCACCAACTACGTCTTGGAATTCTCTCATCAATGATTCAAAGATACTTCCTTCACCAACTTTTAATCCACCAAGTTTTGGAGCATTAGCAGTCATGCCTGGCATCTTAAGTCCAGTTCCGCTACTTGCTGTTCCGGTATCTGATCCACCAGTAATAGATTGTAACTTTTTAACCAAGTCCGCTAATTGCGGAAGTTTTTCTGCTTTAATTTCGGCAGTCTGGCGATCTTTATTAACTTTGTCACTAGTACCTTTAACTGCGGTATCGTGTTCGCCTTTGTCGTCGCCACGGAACATACGTCCTAGTGCTGTAGATGTTTTTGCGTTTTGTGGAACTAAACCTAGATCTGCAAGTGTTTTATCTGCGCTTGATGTTGCAGTTGCGGCAATACTGTATTTGCCACCCATGCTGTTTGGCTGTCCTTGCTTGCCAACAAAGTAACCGCTAACAGGATCATACAAACCTGGTAGTTTGTGTTTCCATGCTAGGTCATTAAGGATCTCTGCACGTTCTTGCTCGTCTGATTTACCAGCAACTGCGGCTTCAACGTCTTTGATTGTGATAGCCTCTGCAAGTACTACAGTATCCAATTTGTTTAGAATTGATCTAATATCCATTTGTTTGTCCCCAAAATCTTATTAAGTATTTATCAGTGCTCACTTTAAATCGTCAGGGTAGCGAATCCGTTGATTAGCCCAGCAGCCGGGCACATAACCCCAAACGGTCCTAGGGTATGTTCTTACAATTCATAAGGAATTCCGGCTAATCCGCATCCAAAGCGAGCTAACCCTTCTACAATGTCATTAAACAGGGCTGTAAGGGTTTCTCGGACGGTCATAGCCATCTTCCTCTGGGTAAACTGGATATTCGTTTTCCATTATTTTAGAGTTGCTCGCAACATCCATGAATGTTTGCGATGAGCATCTTGACGATCTGCTAGGAAATTAGCAAGACCAAATTCATTGTTTGTTTCTGCAATTTTGTACACTAGGCCAAATAAGTTAGCCATTTTATCAGAGTCTTCTAATAAAATTTGTGTCATAGATAGTGCATCTGGAATCTCTGTTTCATCATCAATTTTAGTAAGCATAGTGAAACGTTCAAAACTACCAGGAGTGTAACTACCACTCTTGCGAATATTTTCTGCAAAAGTATCTATACTTCCATATACTTCTTCGTAGATGTTACCAAATAGTTCATGAAATTCTGCAAAATCAGGTCCTTCTACGTTCCAGTGAAAGTAGTGTGCCTTTAGATAAAAACTAAATTCTGATGCGAATACTATTTTAAGTGCTTTTGCTAATTCTTCCATTTATGCCACCTGTGCTACTGCGTATACGGCTGTGACTAACATAGTTTTTAAATTTATGTCGTCTGCCTCTTCTTCTAATTTATCTGTTCTGACTAGGTCTAGCATTAATTCTCTAAACTCGTCTTCGCCTATTTGTCCTTGCTGACGTGCTTCACATATCTGCAATGCCACTGCGGCACGTTCAGCCGCCCATGGGCGACCACATTGTGTTAACATCTGCAACTGTTCTATCATTAGAATCTCCCAAGAACTGCACTAGCGGCTTTATCCGCTTGTGTAGCCATTAATTTCTTTTTAATTTCGCAGTAAGTTTCGCTACCCTGCTTTTCTGTACTGCGTTTATAAAAGTCATCTACAGTTTCCTGCATAGGTTTAACTAACTTAAGAACGTCCTGTTGACGCCAACCTTTGCTTTCACTATAAAGTTGAAACCATTCTAAATTATCTTTGATAATTTTAACCTGTGGTGCGTGTGCTTGTTTACAATCTAATTGTGCTACACTTTGACGCACGTCTATAATACGTGCTGATTGATTAGGATCGCTGAAACTAGGAATCCAACTCTTAACAGTAGCGCAACCTGTTAATGATATTGCTAATGCTAAGACAAGGGCTCTCATTTTCCATCCTTGACACAGTTATCAACAGTCTTACCGCCTTTCTGTTTGGTACCCATACGTTTGTAACCATCCCAGCAAGCCTTACCATCGACACCTTTTTGCTTTTCTTCTGCTAATGTAAGGTAGTCTAAGAAAGATTTTTTAGTTTCCATAGTTGCTGGTTGTTGCTGTTGTACTACGTGTGTGGCAGCACCGTCAGGAACAGATGCTGTATTAGTTACATTCTTGTTAGCATCTTGTTGACGTCTAACTTTTGCAACACCTAAATCGTATTCGGCATCACTGGCACCTGTTTCCTTGCCAGTTTTGTCATAGGTCTTAACAACATTTAATGGACCGTTCATATACTTTACAGTAATATTGCCAGTGACTAAATCGTGTTCCTGACTATAGCCGTTAAACATTGGACTAGAATATTTGATTGCTTTACCTGCTTTGTCGTAGGTAAATGAACCAAACCCGCTATCGTGTACTCTAGTACCGTCTTGCTTTACTGTAAGTTTCTCACCGCCTTCTAAATCGTAACGACCTGGTTTAGAAAAATCGCCCTGTGGAAATGCAGGAGCATTTGGAATTTGTAGATTGGGTTTAAAACCCGGCTCCCCAGGTCTGCCTGCTTCTTCTAGATCGCTGTCTTCTTTTTTATTTGCAGTTTTAATATTATACATCTTAGCCACTGCTTTTTCATCATACGGTCTAAAGTCGCTGAGTTTTTCTTTTGCGGCATCAGCGGCAGACGCAACTTTGTCAGCAACTGTTTTTAATGTATTGTTTTCCTGCACAATAGACACGAAACGGCGCATGTCATTTGCGCCTTCTACTCTACGACTAGATGCTTTATCTAGTGCTTGTAAAATTTGTTTCATGTCCATGATATTATAGGCCTGATAAGAATTTCAAACGAGATAAGTCAGTAGATTCTTTAACTGTTTCTTTTTTCTTATCTGCTTTGCCGCCCATTTCGTCTTTGCCTAAACGACCAGCAACTACATCACCTTTGGTTACTTTGTCATATGGTTTAGCATTGTTGGCTAAGTTACCATCGCCCTTTTTCTTTTCAGCAACAACTTTTCTAACAATAGACTTAACTAGGTTAGATTCTTGTACTGCTGGCGTAGGAGCAGTTGTACCACCTTCGGCTTCTAATTTCTTTCTAAGAGCACTAATAGTTCTTGCTAAGTTTGTCTTATCGGCACCTGTAGCAGTTTTGTATTGTTCTTCGTATTTTGCGAGTGCTTTTGCAGTTGGGCTATCTGCTTCAGCACCTTCTTTAAATGCTGGATTTGTAGGACCAGGAGTCTTTTCGCTCCACTCTTTACCCTTGTTTGGACCAGAAGTTACTTTTGGATACTTGCCAGTCTTTGGATCTTTCTTAGGAGCGGCTGTAGCACCATCTGGTGGGCTCATTACTTGACCTTCGTCAGTTTTCTTTTTCTTTTCTGGAAGACCTTTATGCTTTGTACTAGCAAAGTCTTTGGCATCTTTGTCTTTCATGCCTTTAGCAACTTTAGCAACTTCCTTACTGGCTGGCTTTTCGCCTTTCTTTGCGGCGTGTACCATGCCCATAAATTTTTGTTGTGCTTTGCTTACAGCCTTTTCGACTACTTGTGTAAGGGCTTCCTTAATCATCTTGTCTTTTTCTTTCTTGTTCTTGGCGTCTTTTTCAGCCTTGGCAATTTTTTCTGCGGCTTCGTCGATTTCATCCTTAACACGGATGCTGGCCACAGTCCAACCTGGATTGTCGCGTTTCATACGATCACGTACTTCGCCTTGGCTTTCGCCTTCGTCGGCAACAGTAGTAACACCACGAGTTTTGTTATCTTTTTCAAGTTTAACAAAGTATTGTTTCTTTTCTGATTTATCAACTTGACCTTTCTTTTTGTCAGTTGCACGTACACCAGACGCTTCTTTAACAGCACCTTCTAACAAGGATGCTAATTTTTGTTCATATGTAGTCATTTCGTCAATTTTCCTTTCTTCGTCATCCATGTCAGACACTGGCTCTTCGCTTGGTAGCTCTTGTTCAGCATCACCTGTAATGTCGTCGATGTTGGATGCGTTGCTGCCATCGCCGAACTTAACTTGGTACTCCATATAGTGATATACACTATCTAAGTAATCTGCAGATTTAGTAATTTTAGCCTGTACCCAACCTTCTAAATCTTGTCCGTCTTGAATCATTTGGAACAATTTCATAGAGTACTTTGCGGCTCTATATAGTTCTGAACGTGCCATAGCCCCTTCGTGGTCGTCCACTGGTCCTGGCATAACTGGTCTCATCTGGTCGTGCATGGTTAAAATCTCCTGGTGTTGTATTTATCGTTTTGCTATACTGCCGCCTGTTAACAGATTAGCCTTCATATCTAGGGCATTTTTAGCAGTACCGTCTTTATTTTTAGGTGTTTTTCCGGCTTTATTTTTGTATACAGGACCCACACTAACCATACCTGCACTAGTGCCTCCCGGTGTTGCAGTTTCGTCAAACTTATCGATTCCACGACTCTGCATTCCGCCCTTCTTACGTTTAGCGGCTAATTCTTCTAAACCGTGACGTACTTGCTCTAAATTCTGTTCTAAACCCATGAACATGCCGCCTTTGGCTAACTTAGTAATTTGATGCCAAGTTGCTAGGTCATCGCTTTCTGCCATACGTGCTAATTCTTGTAACTGTTTACGTGTTTGCAAAATGCGTCCTTTTAACGTCATAGGATTTGCTTTATTGTGACTGTGAATCATAGGATCCATAGGATCATCTGTAGCGGCAATAGGTGCTTCTAAGGTAAGTTGATCTGCAACAGTTTCGCTCATCTGTGCCATTTGTACAGCCTGCGCGGCCAATCTTGCAGGAATACCTTCTTTAACAAGTTTATCCTGTGCTTGTTGTTCGCTTAGTCCTTGTGCTAATAATGCCTTGGCACGTTTAGCCAAAGCCATCATATCAATAACACCTTCGTTTATAATGTCTATCAATCTCATTTCTTTTTTCCTTGACGCATATTAATTTGCCAGTGTGCTAATTGTTTTTTACGTGGACTAGCAGAATCGCTACTGCGTATCTTTTTTAACTGTGCTATGCTCATGCCTTTAGTGATGCCGTGACGTTTACTATCACCTTTATCTTGTGGATTTTTTCCATCGGCAAAGTTTTCATCTACATTAAATGTCGGATCAACTTTTTGACGCGGCATATTCTTAGGCCGCTTTGGATCAACCGGGTCAATGTCTGTGGTATCAAGGCCCAACTTTTTCAAAGCCGCAATATATTTGTGCTCTTCTTCTTCACTGCCAAAAGATACAATAGTACTAGGAGGCCCTTTACCAAAATCTTTATTTGATAAATTTTTTAAGTTGGCAATATTCTTACCTAACTTGTACCAATCATACACATCACTTACATCAACTCTAACAGTGCCTCTAGGCATTGTAGGTTTAATTTCAGGACCTCTTGGTTTTTCATTAGGGTGCTGGTCTTCTTCTGCGTGTTTAAAATATTGTACTTGACGTTCACGTTTCTCTGCACCGGCGCGAGTTGGATACTTACCTAAGTTCTTATTACCATGTTTGCTTTTTAATTCGTAACCGCCTTTAACTTTAACAATATGTTCGTTAAACTGTTCTGGATTCATTTTACCCCAGTAACGTAGCAATACTCCAGCAAGAGCATTGGCTTCGTTTTCGTCTGGACTGCCAGTTGCACCATCTAATTCTCTTGCTTCGTTTTGTTTGCGATGCACTAATTCGTGTGCTAGTGTTCGCATAATATCCATTTGATGTCTATCTTTAACAGATACAACTATGTCTTGTGTTTCAGGATCAAAGTATCCAAGTGCAGTAGTCTTTGTATCACCTACTAATTTAATACGTGGTGCTTGTTCTATTTCTAAAAGTTTGATAGCCCATAATGCAAAGTCTTTGATACGTTGCTTTTTATCTGGAGTCCATGCTTCCATCAATCCGCCGCCGTCACCGCCGTCTCCCGCAGGCACACTACCTACACCACTGTAGCCTGCATCGGTACCATATAGTCCGTAAGGACCTGGTCCATATAACGCACCGTATTTGTTTCTGCGTTTTTTCTTACGACCTTCGTCTACATCTTTGTCACCACTAGTGGCAATTAATTTTCCTTGACTTCTATCTAGACTTTTTAACTGCTGTGGTTCGTGTTCTTCTTCACCTTGTCCCACACGTTTAGCACGTTTAAGTCCATCTAATATTACTTGTAAACTATCTTCGTCTGCTTGATATTTGATACCAATACCGCCAGCGGCTTCCCAAGCACTGATATTACTACCTCTGTCGTCAATTAATACGTTAGGCATTCCGCTAGGATTTCTAGCGTACTTGGCTTTGTTTGAAACAATGTAAATGTTGTCTGGCAGTTGATTTAAGTGTTCATCGATCCAAATACGTTTGTATTTTTCACTGCCTTCGTGGTCGCCGCGTAATGGGCTAGAACAAATATTGTAGCCACCGGCCACATCAACTACAATATCAATTAGTTTGTCTGCTGTAGGAAACTTTGGTAGACGTGCAAAAAAGTCTGTTCCTACCATTTTGTTTAATGTAGGATCAGTCTTCGCTGGTGGAATGTCTCTGTAGTTTCCGCTTTTAATGCCAGCAAGTTTAGCATACTCTGTGAAAAAGTCTGCAAGAACTCCGTCCATGTCTACATAGACTTCCATGCCTTGGGGTAATTCTAAATCGCTTGCTCTCATTTTTTATTTACCGGTTTTTCGCCTGTCATGTAAGGTAAACTAAACCATAACTGAAACCACTCAGGTGTTCCAGGTTTAATGTTTTGTTCTCTCTGTATTCTGCCTTTATCACTGCCAGTAACACTGATGTTACTGCCCTGATACTCGTGTAGTCTTGCGGCATGACCTAAGCCTGCAAGATACTGCATAGATTTAATTTCGTATATAGGATCAGAAGGATCAAGTAAGCAGTCGTCTGGACTGTCTTGATTTAAATTTTCTGTACTGATTCTATATTGTTTCATTTATTATGAAACCTTAACAACAGTAAATCCTGCTTTTACGTAGTGATCGTGAGCATAATTCTTTGCGTGTTCGCGACCTTTAGTAGTAGTTACACGGGGTGTTCTTTCAACTTCATTTCCGTCCTTGTCAATAAGAGTAAAACGGAATGAATACTCTTCTGGATCCGGTCCATTAACATATTCATCATCTTCGCGTTCACGACGTCCAAAGCCTGTGCGACTAGAATCGTAATCGCGTTGATACGCATCGTAACTACCGTAACGGCCTTCTTCTAATTCTGACATTTTCATAGCATCTTTTTCCTTCTTAGGTTCTTTTTCTTTTTTAGGCTCTTCTTTTTTCTTAGGTTCTTCTTTTTTCTTAGAATCTTTTTTCTTTGCTTTTTCCTTCGCCTTTTCTTCATAGGGCATCAAGTACTCGGCAACTAAGTCAAAGAATGGTTTACCCATAACAGGTGTTTCTGAACTTACGCCAGCGGCATCGCTAAATGCTTGTCTGTCGCCTTTGGCTACTGCTTCACGTAAACTTGTAGCAGAGCTCTTACGTAATTCTAATTTTGCTTCTTCTATACTGTCGTGGAACAGTCTAATTTCTGGAAAATTGTATTCGCCGTGCGGACCAGACTTTCCATTATAATCTTGTACAGTAGGAACTACCCATGCTTCGTCAGTAACGATGATTAATTTTACTGCACCGTGTTTCTGATATACATAACTGGCTAATGTTAACCAACTTGTTTCGGCAACAATATGTCCTGTAACATCAGGCCAAATAACTTTCATACATTCTGTTTTTACATTGTATGGCAGTGGGTCTTTTGGTCCTACAGTACTTTCATTAGTACCAACGTACCATACATCTTTAGTAGCGGCAGTTTCCCAAGCGGCTTTATGTCCTTTGTGCGGAGGATTGAATCGACCAAATATAATGGCTACTTCACTTGTTTTATTTTCAAATAAATTTCTTAATCTCATATTATTCCCCAGGAGTCCACTGGTCTCTGTTTACTAACTTTACATTACCGAATTTCTTTTCAGGGCCAGCATAGCGTACACGACCTTCTCCGTTTGTGTCCCAGATATCTCCTTGCTCGCCTTCAACCTGTGCAAGTATTTGGTTTTTCATTGATTGTATTTGTTTAACTAGAGAAAATATAGCATCTACAGCGTTAGGATGGGCTTCTATTTTAGCCTGTATTTTTTCTTGTTTTCCTGCACTAACTTTTGACTTTTCCAACCATGCGTTAAAATTCTGTAAACCTAAACTGCTTAACTGTTTAGCTCTTGCTGTTTGATTTACATAGGTGTAGAATATATTCTTAAGGTCACTTAACCCAGCAGTATCGGACAAGAATCCTTCGATTTGTTCTGCGTGTTGTTGTGCATAACCTTCAATGTTATCAATCATCTTAGTATCGATACTAACAGATTTTTTATTGTATATCGGACCTTGTACAATTAATTTAGGATTAGCATTAAATTGATCAAAATCGTCTAACGGTTCTTGTTCACTGTCATCCATTCCAAATTGTGGGAAATAAGCATGACCGACAACCATTACATCTGCATAAGCAATACGCTTACCTAAATCACTGTCGCCTCTGACATGATAACAAGTTTGTGATTTAGGATTTGGACAGAATGTGTATACTCCGTCTTTTAAATCGGGCCTGTTTAAAAATAATGCGTCAGCATAGACAAAGCCTACAAAATCTTTTGGAGTTGCCGCATCAAATGCTGGATATAAATTTGCAAACTTGGCGGCAAATTCTTCACGTTGTTTACGCTCTTCTTCTGTCTTAGGTGTACCGCTCTTGTTAGCAATAAAATCTTTTACTGCTTCTGGATTATCTGTCTTAGCACCACGTGCCCAACCGTTGTGTCCTGCTAGAATTAATGGTCCATTCTTTGTTTCACGACCCCAATAGATTTGAGGATTACCGTCCCATTTCATGCGAATGCTTTCAGAACCTTCTTGTGTAGCGATTTCTTTAACGTGGTCTAATGCTTCGATGGTACCGTCGATGCCGTAGAAGAAAACTAGATCTTCGAGATGGTTGAATGCACGGCCCAGTTTCTTTTTAACTGTTTCTGTGGATTCAACAAATAGTTCTCTTAATCTCATTCTTCGCCCCTTGACTGCTTGGGACCTTTACGTTGTTTCCATTTTTTATCTGTACTGCACCAGTAACGTCCATAAGTACCTTCTACTACGCCTTGCATCCATGAGAACCATTCGGCAGAACCTTCTTTAACATCTTCAGGCTTTTTGCCTTCGTTGCCAGGCCAGTTCTCATCGGCTAGTGCGTGTTGAATTTTTGGATTTTGTTCTTTACCTGGTAGTGCGGCAATAATTCTTTCTACATTACCTAAGTCAGCGGCAGTAGCATGAGCACCGATTAAAATTTTAGCAACTTCGTCTGCATTGTGAGAAACAAAGTCTGCCTTCTTTCCATTTTCATCTCGGGCAAACAGCCCTTGGAATCCGCTCCACATTAGTCCGTAAGGATATCTTTGGTTACGAGTTTCTTTAGCAATACTGGAAAGTAGTATGTGCTTATGTAAACCTTTGAATGGAGTATTTTCAATGCTATAATCGTGTTCATGAAATTTACTAACAGAGCCAGCATCTTTAACAAACATAATATCTGCTTGTGCAAACTTATCGCCGTTAGGAACTTTAATGTGTACATTGATGCCAGTTAGTGCAGATTCGGTGCCTCTATCTTGAAAGTATGTTTTTAATTTTTGTCTTGCTTCTTTGGCTGTCTTAACTTTAAAAAAGTCTAACATGGACTGCTCGTCGACCATTAAGTCCATGTCTCCAGAACTGGCTTTATGGCCGGCACTGCCAACAGGAATTAAATCAATGCCCTGCGGCATCATTGATTGCGCCTTGGCTAGTACTTCCTTGGCTTCATCCTTGCCAAATGGTTCTACATCAGGAAATACATTTCCACCTTCTAATAGGATCATTCATCTCTCCCATCATAAACACCGTTTTCGATGTTATGTTTTTCTTCGTGGAACATTTTAACAGCCAAGTCCTGTACTTCTTCGGGATCGAATAATACTTTTGGGTTTTGGGTGATTTTGAATTTATTGCAATAAACTGGTATGGCTTTATCGATGCAGGGCATAAATGACATTTCGTTGCACTTGCCGCCGGATTTCAACTTGCCTTTTAATTCAGCGATTACAGGATAAACTACCTTACGATAAAAACGTGGGTCGTTGTGCATAAAAAACTTTAAATCATCGACGAAATCGACGTCTTTAAACTGTTCTGCTTGCTTATCTACATCATTTATTTTCATATAATCACCATGTTCTGCATAGAGCCGCGGATATACATACTCCACTAATAGAGTATTTATGCTATTTTACAACTGTATTAAATTTCGCTGATTAGGTACATTTCGTCCACTCTGCGTATCTTATTGCCCAGGAATAGTCTGCACATTCCTAGGGTCTTTTCATTTGCGGCGTAAAAGTAGCCTTCGGAGTGGTATGTACGCTTTAGCAGTTTAATGCTGGGAATCTGCTCTGCCCATGCGTGGAAACTTTCGCTAGAATCACGTAGAGGATTTACAGTTACTCTATACTTGTGCGTATACTTTTTAGATATAATACAGTTAGGGTTAGTTAATAGAAACTTCCTAACTTTATCGTCTGCAGGTTTAGTTACTTCTTTAACATGTCCTAATAGTTGAACAGCATCTAATAAAGAATCACTGTTGGTGTAAATGCTTAATGTGTCGCTTTCTACACGCAACAAAAAATCAGTTTCTTTATTAAGTAAATCTACAAGTTTGTTTATGTAGATTACATCACTGACTGTAGCATATTTCTTACGCCAGGATCTAAGTTGTACTCTACCATCCGGGACGGCTTCAATTTGATCACTAAGAATCTTGATTGAAGCCATTGCCCGAGCGATAGTTCTGCTACGAAACTCCGAAGCAAAAACATTTATTACACTAATCTTGTTGACATATTTGTCAAAAAACAATTTAGATGTTTGCTTGTACAGTTTCATTCTGTAATTCGAGTTTAATTTCATCGTCTTCAACATTGATGTTTACTGCTCCACCCTGTTTCAGACCACCAAACAACATAAGTTTGGATAATGGACGCTTAATATCCTTATCGATTACACGTTGCAATGGGCGAGCACCCATCTTCTTATCAAAGCCCTTATCTACCAAGTAGTCAATTGCTTCGTTGCTGATTGTAATCTTAATGCCCTTATCCTTGACCTGTGTTTTTAACTCAACTAAGAACTTGCCAACAATTTTAATCATTGTTTCTTTGCTTAGTTTACCAAATGTAACAACACCATCTAAACGATTGCGGAACTCTGGAGCGAAGAATTTCTTAAGTTCTTTATCTTCGTAGTCATTATCTTGACTACCAAAACCAATAACGTTCTTTTCAGCATCTTGTGCGCCAAGGTTAGTAGTCATAATCAAAATAATGTTACGAGCATCTGCTACTTTACCATTAGATCCTGTTACAAAACCATTGTCCATAATCTGTAATAGGATAGTTGCTACATCTGGATGTGACTTTTCAATTTCGTCTAACAATAGAACACAATGTGGATTCTCTTGTAGTTTAGTAATCAACAAGCCAGCGTTTTCTTCAAAGCCAACATATCCAGGAGGGCTACCAATCAACTTAGATACGCTGTGTTTTTCTTGATACTCCGACATGTCAAAGCGAATAAGTGGAACACCTAACTGTTTACTAAGTTGTTTTGCGGCTTCAGTCTTACCAACACCAGTTGGCCCCATGAATACAAAACTACCCACTGGTTTATTATCAGATTTAAGTCCTGCTTGTGCTACAAGAATCTTATCAACGATTTCGTCAATGGCTTCATCTTGCCCATAAACTTCACCTTTAAGGTTCTTTTCAAGGTTAACAAGATTTTCGTTTTCTTTTTCCTTGACTGTGTCTTCGGGAAGTTTAACCATTTTTGCTAATTCGTATTGAATCTCAGGAACATCGACAATCTTATGTTCTGCGTTCTTAATATTGAAACGACTACAAGCCACATCAATTAGATCAATTGCTTTATCTGGTAATTTCTTATCTGTCATATATTTTACAGATAATTTAACTGCTGTTTCAATAGCCGCATCTGTAATTTCAGCACCGTGATGTTTTTCGTAATACTTCTTAATACCTTTAAGAATATCTACTGCTACTTCTGGAGTAGGCTCGTCAACAGTGATGCGTTGGAAACGGCGCATTAACGCACGATCCTTTTCAAAGTACTTACGATATTCTTCCCAAGTAGTAGATGCAACTACTTTAATGTTGCCTTTGCTTAGAGCAGGCTTCATCATATTAGCCAAGTCATTGGCATTACCTTGTCCACCTGCGCCTGCGCCACTAATCATGTGTGCTTCATCGATGAACAATACAGTTTTGCCTTTGCCTGTTAGTGCCTTAAGTACTAATTTAAAACGTTCTTCAAAGTCACCGCGATATTTACTACCAGCAAGCATAGCACTAATGTCTAAGTTATAGACTGTATATTCTTTTAAGAAGTCAGGAACAGCACCATTAATAATATTATGTGCTAGGCCTTCTGCGATAGCAGTCTTACCTACACCAGGGTCGCCTACTAACAATACATTATTTTTAGTTCTGCGACCGAGCCCTAGCGCAATTTGTTCTAGTTCTTCAGTTCTACCGATAACTGGATCGATTTTATTTTTCTTGACTTGGTCATTGAGGTTAGTAGTAAATGCTTTCAGTGCTTTTTCACTTTGTGCATCTGTGACCTGTTCTTCTTCGTCTTCATCGATTTCGCTGTTAATAAAATCAGCAAACTTTTCACGATCCACGCCGCCCTTATTAATATAGAATACAGCGTAACTGCGCTTTTCGCTAAGTGCGCTCATAAACACATCTACAAGCTCAATGCTTTGACGTCCGCTGAAAAGGACTTGTGTGAATGCACGATTAAGAACACGCTCAACAGTTTGAGTCTTCTTAGGTTTAAATCCTTTGGGAATTGGATCTATTTTAATTTCGTCTAATTGATTTTTAAGATAGTGTTCGAGATTCTTTTTAATGTAATCCCCGTCACCACCGAAGTTTACAAGAAGTTCGTAGAACTTTTCTTCGCAGAGCATAGCAAAAATAAGATGCTCTAGCGTGACATATTCGTGTCCTAATTTTTTACAGTCTGCAACAGCCTTTTCAAAAACTACTTGCAGTTGATCACTTGGTTCTACCATTTAATTTCCTCTGTTTTTTCAGTGCTAAATCTAACTTTAACTTACTTACTCTTTTGGTAAAAGTAATGCCGTCTAAGTGGTCAATTTCATGTTGAATACACTTGGCGTCATAACCACTTAATGTAATTGTACATTCTTTTGCTGTCTTGTCAAGATATTTTATTGTAATATTATTAAATCTGTTAATCTTTATGAACAAATTTGGAAAACTCAAACAGCCTTCCTCGTCTATACACTCGTCGGATCCGCTGACAATTTCGGGATTAAACATGGCAAATGGTTCTTGCCCACTAGGTTTGACTACAACAACTCTGCGATCAAATCCAACTTGATTAGCGGCAATGCCGATGCCACGGCCGCCTAGCATTATCTCGACCATGGCTTGTTCTATTTGGTTAGGATCGATGCCGCAATTAAAATCAAAGGGCTCTAATTTTGTATAGAGTATTGGGTCTGGATCTGTTCTAAGATAAAAATCTTTAGGTTCTGTAACGGTCTGAAAGTTGCTCAATTTGAATCTTATCTTCCGTGAATAGTATTTTGGGAATTGTAATTTGTACTTGTATAAACAAATTTCCTCTTTGATGATTGTGTGGACCGACTGGAAGTCCGTAACTATCACACTTAATCATTTGACTAGGTTGTATGCCTGCCGGAACTTTGATTTCTAATTCTTTGTCTTCTAATGTTTTAAAGCGGATTGTTTTTCCTAACATAGCATCAAACGCAGAAATTTCTACTTCTGCATATAAGTTCCTGCCATCACGTTTGAATCTTGGATGTGGAAGTTCAATAATTTGTGCTATTACATCGCCCCTAGGCATATTAGGAATGCTGTCGTCTCCTAATCCTCTAAAACGAATTGAGTCACCGTTTTGTACACCTGCAGGAATACTTAATTGTAGTGCCTGTTCTTTTCCACTAGGTAATCTGATACTGCCAGTAACTTCTTTGCCGACAAGTATTTCTTCTAAAGTCATTTCGACACGGATATTGATATTCCTGTTCTTTCTGGACTGCTGTCTAAAGCCAGCACCAAAGGGATTAGCACCAAACATGGCACCAAACAAATCATTCATGTCGTTCATATTGCCAGTATGAAAACTATACTGTGGCATTGGGTTGTCGTATTGAGCTCGTTTTTGGTCATCACTAAGGGTGCGATATGCTTCTTCAATTTGTTGAAATTTAGAAGTATCGCCGCCTCTGTCAGGATGGTGCTTTGAAGCCAATTTACGATATGCTTTTTTGATATCGTCTTGGCTAGCAGATTTTGAAACTCCTAGTATTGAATAATAATCCATAGTGTATGATGAAAAAAGGTATAGTAGTAATTATACTATACCTTTCTTAAGATGTCAAGAATTTATTTCTTAGTCGCTGTATCTGGCTTAGTACCTTCTACTTTGGTACCTTCGTGCTTTTTGTGTACTTTGACTGTTTTACAAACTTCTTTTTCCTTACCAGTTTTTGCGTCCTTTTGAGTTACGCAAGCCTTTTTAGTTTTTGGTGCTTCTTCAGCAGCCATTGTTGGCATTGCAAATGCCGCTGTTAATAATAATGCTAAGAATGTTTTCATTTGTCTCTCCTTTTAGAGTTCTGGTTGTTCTGGTTGTACAGGCATTGGTTTGCCACTGCTTGAGAATCCTACTGCTGGCGCTGGAGTTGCCTTAGGTGTGCTTCCAAACCCGCCTCCGCCAAAGCCACTTGGTGCTGGTGCTGGGCTTGGTGTTGCAGAACCGAAAGTCCCAGGTGCGGCACCAAATCCTGTTGAAGGTGCGCTAGGTGCTGTAAAGCCGCTTGGTGCTGTGGTTGGTGCTCCGCCATTGTTTGCTCCTGCTAATTTTTCTTGTGTGCGACCCATTGCCGCGATACCTAGAACAGCACCCATTGCGATGTGGAATAATCCAGCACCTTGTAATGTCAATGGTTGCCATTGTGTAATTTGTGATACGTGCATAATTGCTTGTAACATTGACCATAGGATTGGAAATAGAACGAAGTCAAATGCACAAACGCCCATGTATAACCAGCCCATCATTGGACGCCATTTACTGTTCATCCAATCTTCTTTTTTCTTTTCTGAATCACTCATATCTTTATACTCGCTCATATTCGCTCCTTTTAATTTTTAGAACCAGAGGAATAAACCGTTTAGGCTTAATACTAGTCCGATACCTGCTACTACAAAACTGCTCCAAAACATTGCCATACTAACTGCAAGAATACTTGCTGATAGAACAACAATGGCTAACTGATATGCTGTACTAGCATAACCAATCCATGGACTAGATTTTTTAGCGTGTTCACGCTCTGCTTCCATCTTACGTGCATTTACAGCAATTTCTTTCTTATCACTGTCCATGCGTTCTGCTTCTGCTTTAAACTCTGCACGTAGTTTAGGATCGCTAGTAGTCTTACTAGCAATTTCGTAACTAACTAAACGATTGTTTTTCGCTTGATATTGTGCCCAAGCATTGTTAGCACCTAGTGTATTGTTTAAAACTGTACTAGACAATTTACCACCGTACCAACTGTTTACTGCTAGGAATAATGCAAATACAGAAATAACCATACCTGCTTTATCTTTAATCTTTGCTTCACGCTCACTGCGAGAACCGGGTGCTGGCTTTGGTGCGCTTTCGTCCTTAGGTTCTTTATTGATTAGTTTTAAAATTGAATCATGTAATGCCACTTCTCGGCTCCTTTATAATATACTATTATTTAACACTATCTCTGATTTTTTTCTGCCCGTTGTACCATTCGATCCAATCGTCAACTTTAGCCTTACAGTCGTAGTATTGTTTGTAGTTATCTGCTACAGTATCTACAATAGTGCTTAATTTGTCGTTTTGTGGATCTACAGTTTTTAAGTCTGGGCAAGCCTCCAGCAATTCTTTAGGAACTTCAGGAAATGGTGGAATTGTTGTTAAACAACCAGTTAACAATACTGCGGGAATCAATAGGAGTAATCTTTTCATTTTGCCTCCGGATTCTTAGCGGCTTTGTTAATTAGATCATTGACTTTAGGATCTAACTTACAATCTGCGTTAATTTGTTTTTCAACTTCTTTAATTTCAGTTTTAACGGTGTTGTAATATTCAACACGAACTTTTTGTTTTTTCTTTCGTTCGTCTTCTAACTTTTTATTAAGTTCTGTGGACTGGTCGTTCATTTTAGCAACTTGAAGTTCTAGTTCTGCAACTTTAGCTCTCCAACTTGCTTCTGTGTCGTATCCACCTTTGAAATAAACACCGCCTACTAATAAAGTCACGCTGACTATTTGAATTAATAAGTGATATGGTGCTAATGCTGGAAACCAGCGAACAATTCTATGTAATAAAAAGAAACTTAGAACTGTTCCTACAATACCTGCCAGAAGAACTGTATGAATAATCCACAGTAAAAAACTATCTGGTACCCACGCAAGTAGCCACATATTATGCTCCTAATACGTGTAGTGCGTGATTGTAATGCTTGATACGGTCTTCTAAACCAATTGTTCCGCCGTTAATGCGTTTTGTTAATGTAAGGATGTCGCCCTTGTCTGCCCATTGGTTTAGGTTATTTGTTTCCCAGAACCAGCAGGCACTTTGTACAGCACCTTCAAATGTTTCTAGGTATTCTGATGCTTCTTCAACTGGGATTTCAAGGCTAGCGGCAAACCAACTGTAATTGTCTTTTCCGGTAAGTTGGATAAGACCTCTGCCACAGTAGCGGAAACCATCTCCGGACTCTTCTGGTCCGTTACCCATGCGGTTGCCATAAATTCTGTTAGCGATTTTCTCTGGTTTCTTTTCATATGCTTGTGCTAATTCATCTGTTGGAAAATACTTAGGAAATACTTTGCGTAAACTTGCGGCTTTGTAATTTAAATTTTCTTTTAAGAATTTGAACCCACCACTTTCATGAGCGCATTGTGCTAGGAAAGCCGCTACACGTTCTGGAGTATTAATATCATACTCTGGAAGTATTTCGCATAACGCATGATACCAGTGATCCACATAAGGATTGCCATGAATAATATCTGCTAAATGCTCTTTCTTAAAATCAAACGTAAAACTCATTATAGTTTCTCCAAAATAACTGCACGGCCTTTGTTTTCAAACATGAACTTGTTGCCCAGTTTGGTAATGTTGTAGTTGCCAATGTACTTGGTTAAAAACATAACTTCGGCCATGTCGTTGTATGAGACAGCAATCCTGTCTTCGACACTTTCTAATACTTCTCTTGTACCGCCGGAAACTAGATATTTGAACTTTAATGGCTCAGCGTACACCTTTTTAAATTCAATAATGTCGCCGTGCATACGAACACTTTCTAACATACTATTGTTGAAGAACTGTTCGTAACTATTTAGTTCCTGTTCCTGCATACGTTGTTTGTACAACATAGGATTAGTAGGAATAATTTCATCTAGTTTTTCTTGATTAGCCTCTAGGCTATCAAAACTCTTATGATATCTAAAAGCAAACTTGTCAATGCCTGCTAGTTTAGAAATACCATATAACATATCGCTGATTTGTTCTGTAACTTTACTTGTTCTTTGTAATTCTACAAACACACGATATTTTCCATCTTCTAATTCACCGGGACTCATGTCAGCATCTAGAACAAAGTCGTAACCTTTTTCTACAAAACTAACTAAGTCTTCTGCCGGACTGCGACTTTCCACAGTAAAACTTAAAACAACGACATCTTCGTCGTCGCCCATTTTAGATTTATAATTGTCTACTTCGAATACACGATTTACTAGATTAACTAGATCGTTGGCTAGTAAACTTGTTTCATTAAGCGGCTGGTGGGGCACTTGCTTCTCCTCCTGGTGCTGGAGCGGCTGCGGCCGCTGGTGGTGCGCCTGCTGTGGCTTCACCTGCTGGTGGAGGTGTAAGCTCTGGCGCCTTTTCATTATTTGCTGGCTCTAGTTCGTCCATTAATTGGTTATGATATCCACGGAAAATTTCTAACATTAACTTCTTAGGCATCTGTACTTCTACAATCCAAATTGGATGCTCGTCTAGTTTACCAAGTTTTGTACCTGGACGAATGTCGTCAGGTTCTTTAATTTCTCTAGGCTTGACTAATGTATCTTTTTTGTAAATTACTCGACAGCCGTATTCCATCAAACGCTTTGCGGCCTGCGGGTTAGGCATTTGTTTGTGAGGCCACATAAAACTAGCACTGACCCAATGACGGTCAACGACAGGTCCTTTGATAAGTTCTCCATCGCGCCAGTTTTCAAATACATACATATCCAACTCGTCAAATACACGCTCGAAATCCTTAAGGATTGCAAGGCTACTATTGTTGTTATATATGGTGTTGATGTTTTCTATAATATCTAAAATATCGTGCATTTTTCAGTCATCCCTCGATGAAGTATTTATCTAGACGATTTTGATATAGTATCAGTTCTATTTTTCTTCTAGATGTTAAATATTTTTGTAGGACCTCTCAGTTGTCCTACAAGAAGTGTGACAATATGACGTCCTACGCCTCAAAAGGAGAGCAGTTAATGACGACAAAAAGAGCCAAAAAACGTTTTGCCAACGAGGGCTATAATAATCCTCGAGCAAATGTTATTGAGTTTCAACCATTTCAACACACACTTCCTCAAAGTCTTCCACAGAAGAAAAAGAGCGTACACGTAATTCCGCGCAACCGTAATCAGGAAGAATATCTATTTAAACTATTAGACCCATCAAAAAACATAGTTTTTGCTCTGGGCCCCGCTGGCACGGGCAAGACGCTGATAGCGTGTCAAGTCGGTATTAAACTCTTTAAAGAAGGGTTGGTAGATAAAATCGTGGTAACACGCCCTGCTGTTTCTGTAGACGAAGATCATGGATTCCTTCCTGGTACCCTAGAGCAAAAAATGGCTCCCTGGACTAGACCCATCTTTGATGTGCTAGCCGAGTACTATTACGCTCGCGATATCGAGAATATGATCCGAGAAGGTGTTATTGAAATTAGCCCGTTAGCATATATGAGAGGTCGAACCTTCAAGAAGGCATACATTATTGCAGATGAAATGCAAAATGCTACGCCAAATCAAATGAAGATGTTGCTAACGAGATTGGGAGAAGGCTCTAAGATGGTCGTAACCGGTGATTTAAGACAAGCCGATAGATTAGAAGATAACGGTTTAATTGATTTCACGGAGCGATTGGCAAATAAACAACTAGATTTGTTAAGCGTCGTGCAATTTGGTATGAAAGATATCGAAAGACACGAAGCAGTAAAGGAGGTGTTGTCTATTTACGGTGATTAAACCTAGGAGGGGTTAATCCCCCTCCACTTGTTTTACTTCGATGCCCGATGCTTTGAGAAACTTGACCCCCGAGTCATCTCTATAGTTTTCACCATAGTAAACACGATTAATGCCAGACTGATAGATAAGTTTGGCGCAATCGAGGCAAGGAGCATGAGTAATAAAAATATTAGCACCAAGCCCAGACTCATTACTACGGGCCAATTTAGCAATGGCGTTTGTTTCGGCATGTAGTACCTCCGGTTTAGTTTTTAAAACTGTTTCAGGTTCATCGTCGCCGTTATCTTCCCAAATCTCATATTCGCAGTTATTATCCCAACCTGCTGGCATACCATTGTAGCCAATACTAATAATTCTATCGTCTTTAACTACAATGGCACCTACGTGTAATCGACGAGCATGACTGAGTTCTGCGAATGTTTCCGCAGTTTTCATGTATGCTTTTACTAACTTAGGCTTCATTGAGTCTTGCTAATCTAATCAGCGTGGCCGCTAGATTAATTTCAGGATCTGCCATAGATACGTGATCCACTAATCCTTGTTTAATTACCAGCACAGCATTGTCTTGTGTATGCTCGTCCTTGCCAAACAGAGTAATGTTGTTGTACATCCAAGTGTAGATTTCTTCCATTTCTTCTGGACGGGCTTGACTACATAACAGTTTACGTGCTTCTTGAATACGGCCTTTCTTAAACAGTTCAACCATTTCAACTCTGTAATCTGCACTACCTTCTACAGCATCTGGCAGTATTAATTTACCAGCCAAACTGTTCATTTGAACGTTGTTAATACACTTACGCAAATCTGGATATGTACCTTTGACATAAGTGTCCAGTGTATCCAAGTCAAATTCGATATTTTCTTCTACAAGAATAGTTGCTACACGAGCAGTAAACTCTGTAATGTCTGTGCGTTCAATTTTAATTTCTTGGCAACGACTTTTAACTGGAGTAATAATTCTGTGTGGATAGTTACAAGTAAAAATAAAGCGAACGCTGTTACTGTAATCTTCCATTAAGTTACGTAGTGCTGGTTGAACAGAATCTTTGTTCATATAATCTGCTTCGTCGATCAGCACAACTTTATAGTCGCCAAACGGCATAGTTTGACAAAAACCGATTAGTTTATCAATCCATTCAATTTTACGACCTTCCTTACTGCCGTTAGCAATAAGAATGTCTGTGTCTTCGACACCGATTTCATTTAACAATACTTTAGCCAGTGTAGTTTTGCCTGTACCAGCATTGCCGCTAAACAGCAAGTGCGGAATAGCCTTCTGACTAATCCATTTTTCAATTTGCTGTTTTAGTGTTTCATCCTTAAACACATAACCATCTACAGTTTTAGGACGATACTTTTCTACCCATAATTCTTTCATTGTAACGATGCCTTTTGAAAAGTTTTAACTTGATCTCTGCTTTCACTAATATTATCCACCATAGTGTCATATTCTTCTGGACTTAGCGCAGATTTATAAATGGTCAGTGCCTGTGCAATCATAATAGCCGCTACAGGCAATGGCCCGTATTCTCCAGCCATGGTATCTGTGAATGACAGATACGTTCCGTATAATTCTTCTAATCGTTCGTCTGTCAAAATAATTCCTCCGCAATTCCTAATACTTCAGCAATAATAATAAACACTCCTGCTCCAATTAAATCGCCTTGGATTAATCTATAACCTGCGGCAAATCTCATTCCGCTTTTAACGATGCTGATTCTAAAATGCCACTTACTTGTATCTTTAGATTGAATATCTATCATTGGTTTGTGGTGCGGACACCTTCCTTGTTTGTAGTCGCAATCTGGACTATATTCTTTTTTACAAATATCACAGTTCATTTTTTTATTATACAGAATAAAAAAGGGTCCGTCAAGACCCTTTGGTGTTATTTTTTGGTAACAAATGGTTCTAATACTGGAGGAGTCCAACCGAGCGGTTTAAGTACTTTTCCGTCTTCACGCTTGCGAACCTTGCCAGTTTCTTTGTCGATCTTGGCAAAGTTAGTTTTCATAACTTCTTTCCAAGCACCTTCGGCATCTGCTCCCATACTATGTATAGCACCGATGGTAACAACCAAAATATCAATTAAGGCATCCAATTGTTCAACATCATCATTGGCGGCAACTGCAAGTTGAAGTTCTTTATATTCTTCTTCAATTAATTTTAAGTACATGTCATATTGTGAAAAGTCGTAATCATCTACGCTTTGGTCACAAGCAACCATGAATTTTTCTTGATCTCGAAATGGGTTTGTCATAGGTGTCCAATAATCATGTCTTTAGGTTCTTCGTCGTCCCACATCATAACTGCTTCGTTATCAATCATACGAATAGTAATTTCTTCACCGCTTTCATTTTCGTACTTGATACCTCTAGTCCATCGTCCGTGTTCAACTAATATCCAATCACCGACTCCGTATTCTTCATCGTGTTCTGGACCAACAGCAAATACCTTAGCCCATCTTGGATGGATGCCGCGATCCTTGCCGTCATCGCTTTGAATGATGATACCGCTTTGCGTTTTAGTATCACCGAAATCCATATCTGTTACAATGACTTTGTCATGTAACGGTCTAATGGTTCCTTTAACTACCGCCATTTATTATTCCTTTTCTTGTGGTAATTCGGATTGTTCGTAAAAGTCTTTTAGAATATCTTCACGTTTGCGAAGAATTTGACCACCAGGTCCTAGTTCGTCTCCGCGGGCATTAACACGAGCATTACCTACTGCTGGAGTTAATTCGTTGCGTTGACGCAATAGATCCATATCTACAGTTCTACCGTTGGCTGTACGATAAACTTTCTTTGGTGCTGGTTTCATGGGCATTTTAATGTCCTCCTTAATATATGTACTTATCTCAGGAATTCGCGCCAGTCTAAATTATATTTCAAACTGTCAATTTTATGTACACCAATTAAGTATAGTACATAACTGGCTACGCTACTTCCTCTTCCTACACCCCAAACTATACCTTCCTTACGACAAGTATCTACAAAGTATTTTAGCCAGCGTAGTAGATCCAGCATATTTCTTTCTCTATACTCTTGTAATTCTTCTATTAGTCTTTGGTAGTTTTCTTTAGGACATTCGTTAACAAGGAACCCTTCAATGTCCATTTGTTTGTATTCCTCAGGCATATTCCAATTACTCTGCATTAAGGAATCAAACTCTGTTTTAGAAAGTTGTGGTTCTTGATATTCTCGTATTTTTACAGATTCAGTATGTAGATTAAACTGCTTAACGTCTGTATCGTCAGGCTCTGCCAAAATATTAGGCAAGACATCCAATTTACCTTGGTAAATTAAATCAAAGATGTCTTTGGCTGAATATACTGGAATACCTAAATTATCAATCCTCATGCAAGTATTTTAACTTACATTAATGAGGCTGTCAAGATCTGTGTCTCGTTTTTGGTATTGTTCTTCCCAGAGTTTTTGTCTGCGAATGTTTAGTTCTGCTTTATACATGTCCAACAACATAATAATCTGCTGTTGAACTCCAGAGTTACTAGCGGCCATGAAATATCTTCTACTAAGATCTTGGATCTTAGTTTCAAGTTCCACATCCTTTAGTTTGGAAAAATCTTCTGCTAGTGGGTGCATTATAGTGCTGTAAAGTTACCTAAGTATCTTCCAAATACGTTTACGCCACCATCGTAAGTCCAGAATTCAAAAATCTTTGGACTTGTCGAACTAGTAACGCTTTGTGTACCGGGCCATCCTGATTCTACATAGAAGTCACCAATGGATTCTGTGTTAAAGGAAAAGAATTGTTCTGTACCATTTCCATATAAATGAACTCTAATAACAGCCAATGTTCCGCTTGCTGGTAAGTCAGAGAATGTAAGTTCTAAAGGACTTCCTGCGTCAGGATCTGTTGCAGCCAATGTGTACACATGATATGCTCCGCTGGTAAAACTTACGTTTTGACTAGCAACAATGTTGCCACCTGCATTAAATTCGAAACTGGCACCTTTTAGGTTTGCATTAGCAATGGTGTTTCCGCTAAGATCTGTTTCTGGACTAGAAATGTCTAGTCTAGATGCTTGTAAATCTTGAATGTCAGACTTGGCCTGAATTAGCGTATCTTTAATTGCTGAGAAGTTATCACGGAAGCCTTGGCTTTCGTTGTCTACGCCCGCTACTGGGAACGCTTCATCTATTTGGGTCTCGCGGTATGTCATTTTACTGGGTATCCTTTATTTGATATTTATCATATGTTATAACGTGCATCGGAGAATTTTAGGTATTTTTCCTGCACATCGTTGATGTCAGAATCTATGATAAATCTGTCAATTTCAAAATCTAACTGATTAAAATCAAAGTTTCTGTTAATAATGTTGTCTAAAATATACTGTCCCTCGCCAGGTTTACAGTAGCATAGAGGTACTGCTTTAACAAATCCTGTAGCCGCAGTTCTAGCATCCTGTGGAGTAGTCATCCAAAGTGGCAGGAATTCATTTTCAGTTAATCCTACTTCTGAGATATTTGCTCTAACATTTTTAATACTGCTAGGGTAAACATATTCTGTATCATTGCCACTGACCATAACATTTGCTGTATCGATAGTCACAGGTGTCGACATAGGACTAAATCTGTCAAATGCTTGTTCATTTAGTTTGCCATTAATGTATGTACTTCCGTAGGTAACAGTTCCGTTACCGTCAACAGTTCCTAGGGAACCGTCCACTGGATTACGTCTTGCTTGATTAATTTTTGTTGGGCTGTTTACACCTCTGTCCAACTTAATTCTGCTGGCCGCAGATTTATTAGCAATTTCATAATCATCTAATATTTCAAGATAAATCACTTCATAGACAATGTCGTTAGTGCCCTGTACTTTAGCAATGGCCTTTTTAAGATTACCAATTCTGTAACGTTTACGTCGAATGTTCTTTGATATGGCAGCAATATATTCTGGCATTGCTTTACTCTCAATTCCAGCATAGATTAACATTTTTAATTCTGTCTGTAATCCGTAATTAGGATCGCCTAAGCGATAAATTTTTTCTGGAGTAAACACAGTTGTGTCATTGATAAAGTTATAAAACAATTCTCTCTTTGATTGTTTAGGCAAAGGTTTGGTATAGATATTACTATACAGAGTTAGTGTACCTTCGCTGATTGTAATTATAAATTCTTTACTTACTGAACTATATCTAAATTGATCCTGTGCATTAACAACAAATCTATAAGAACGATCTACGGTTAATAAGTCACCGTCGAATGTGGTATCGCCACCGTCGAATAATGTAAATCCTGAAATGCTGTTAGCACGGAACTGATTAATTTTTCCTTCAATAATACCAGATGATTTTAATGTAAGTCCTTCAGGCAATCTTCCGTCTACTAATGTGTATCTTAATTTAGCATTAGGCACGGTTGTAGTTGCTTCCACATAAAAGTTACTTGGGAAACTTGGTTTAATTGATCCTAGTATTCTATCTGTTGTAAATTGAATTACAGAATCTACTTCGCCTAAGATAGCAATAGTAAATGTCTTCGGAGCAATCTGTGTTGAAAACTCACTAACTGATTGGTTATATGTTTTTCTAATAATTAATCCGTCTGTTACATTAGTTAATAATGCATCGGATAGTTTAAGTGTAGCCATTGTTCCGCCTAGCACAGTATTACTAATATATTCAGTCATAGTATAGATACTAGGACCAATACGGATAACGTCTCCTATTAGTAAGCCAACATCTTCTTCTGGTAAAGGCAGTATCTTTAAGAAAGTTTGACCAATAGGTGCATCGTCTGCTACTACAATAGCGACTTCAACTTCTGTTAAATTTTCTTTGTCGTACTTAATGGCATTAACTGTAAATTTAAACTCTTTAGTAATTGCTGGCTGATACGGTGCAAATCCAAATACTTCAGCAGTATCGGAATCAATATATAAGCCGTCAGGCAATACGCTTGGAGTCAAATCGTCATTGAGTGCGGCTAATTCATATCTTACAGGACCAACTTCTGGATTAGGATCGAAAACATCCAATAAAATAGTTACATAATTGTTGGCTCTTCTTAGGCCAAGGTTGGCGGCACTTAACCATATTGGTGCTCTTAAGTATGTAGAGTCTGCCGTGTAAGCACCGTTACCAACTTGTAAAAGTGTATTGTCGGTTCTTAAGAAGTCATCGCCTACTACATAAATTCTAAATCTTCTTCTAGCAACAGATTCACCATCGCTGACTGTAACAATAAATTCGTAATTTCGATTTAGTTTTCTAGGAGTAACAACATTTAAATAATCTTCTTCTCCTATGTTAGGACGCTTACCAAAGTCATAGGCATAGGCATCATACAAGTTTGTATCATAGAATCCTGTACGTGCTGTTACGTCTAGGGCAAGGATAGGATCGATAATACCAGTAATTCTTCCTGTGCTACTCATAGACAGACCTGGGGGAAGTTCTCCATCGCCGTCACCGATAAAATATTCCAAAGTATCTGTTGATGACAAATCTGTATCTGTTGCTTCTAATTGAAAATCTACAGGTGTATTATCTAACACAAATGTTAACGGATCTTTAATTAATGTAACAGTACCAGAAACAGTTTGTGAACCTAGGTCGCCACCAAGTTTATTAAAGGTAATTGTAGTAGAAATTCTTGTTAGATATTCTTCGTACTGTTCTCCGTCTAAAGGCAATGGTTGTAGCACTTCTACATTGGCAGCGTTGAATGCCGCAACGTTGGTAGCAATAGTTACAATATTTCCAAATACAAAGTTGTGAGCGGATGCAGTAGTTATAGTAACAAGGTTACTTTGACGTTTGGCGCTAACAACTGCCGACACCCTAGTTGTGACTGGACCGACTGGTAGTAATCCGGTATCTTCTGTGAAAACTTGATAATATGTACTGTTTGGAGGAGTCACTCCTGAAACAGTAGTTGTAGTTCTGTATAGTGTACTTTCGTTAGACACAGTATGTCTAATAACAGTATCTGGGATATAAGTTGCTTCTGGATCAAAATCGTAGATTTGAATGTCTGGATTTGGACCAGGAGTGATCCATACAGGTGCGTCTGGACCTGCAATGGTCATTGTAAATGTTCTGTCGGAAATTTCTGTACCGTTAGATGCACGGATTACAAATGTAGATGTTGTGTTAGTAGAAACTTCTAAAGGAGAGCCCTTGATAACCCAAGTGCTTAAATTTGTATCGTAGGCGACTCGTAGCCCGCTGGGCAAATTGCCTGCGATAACTGAAAATGTTACTCCGGTTAAGTCTGCGCTTGGAATTATAGGCAGAGGTATAGTCTGGGTCTGTCGTTCGTTGTAAGTATTAAAACTGTATCCAGACGGTTGATTCCATATATTAAGCATTGTTTAATCCCCGATACTGTATTTATCGGTACCGGGAAATTAAATTTATTACCAAGTACCGCCAGTAAATGCTACTCTGACCCAAATATCGGCTGCGCCGGTTGTATAATCTGCAATACAGCGATAAATGTACGAATTTGTAATAATAACAGTTCCGGCAGCATCTCCAGATGCGCCCTTAGATGAAGTAGGTGCAGTGGCTGTACTTAATATTAAAGAATCGTTAAGTACAAAATTTCCGCTTACTAGTACACCGTCTCCGTCAAAACTTAGGGGAATTAGGTCATATGAGCTGGTTCCAGTATTGTAAACTTTAAAGTTTAAACCAGGACTTAGTGCAGGAATTAAGTTGGACTGTGTATATGCTTCTAACTTAACTAACTGCTCAGTTGTTGTACCGTTGTTTACTTTAAACTCCATAGCAGAGCCAGATCCTAGCAAATCTAATGCGCGACCATTAATTTCTAATGCTATAGGACGAGCGCCTGAAGTTGAAGTATCAGTAACCTTTAATAATGTAGGGCTACCAGCAGTTGCATTAAACGTACCGACGCCAGTAACTGTTACATTTCCAAATGTAGAAGCACCTGTTACATCGATACCGTTTGAAAAATTAGTGTTAGGAGTTACAGTTAAATCCCCAGAAGTAGTAGTAATGGAACTTGTAACAACACCACCAGTAAAACTAGAACCAGTAATAGCGCCGCTAACAGCAAGACTAGTCAGCGTACCAACGCTGGTAATGTTTGTCTGTGCGGCAGTTAATACTGTTCCTGTTAAATTGCCTGATACATTACCAGTTACATTGCCTGATACATTACCAGTTACATTGCCTGTAAACGTACCTTTAACAACTTCTGCTGGAATTCTTCCGTTACCCGAATCAACAAGGAGAGTTGAGTCGCTTGCAAATACATTACCTTCAAGCCACCCATTAAAACCATTAGCATTAACTAGACCAGTAACATTCACGTTACCAACATAAGGAGTAGATGTTAAGTTAACAGCGGCACTAAAACTACCAATATTGTTGCCATCGTCAACATATGAAAAGTTTATATTTGTGTGTGTACCTGTTGCAAATACTGCCGCAACTGCATCTCTTGCGTTTTCGTCTGAAAACGCAGTTACTGATTTGCCACCGGCTGTTCCGTCGATGCCGTTGGTACTGTCGCCTACATACACTTGCTGAAGTGTTGTATCATAAATTAGTTCGCCTTCGAGGAATTTTCTTGCGGTTCTCTCAGCGGTTGTTCCTCTACGGATTTGTAATGCCATTCTATTCTCTCCTTATGCTATGGGTCCAGCGTCTATACTTATAGGGCTCGGGTCGGTAAACGTGCCCATGTCCGTTCCAATTTCATTTAACAAATAAGTAATTGGATCGTAGTACGTAGGTGCAATGGGTCCATAGTCAAATGTATTTACCTGTCTATCTAAAAGTGTTACATCAACAAACGGGTTTTGAGTTGCAGTTCCGCCGTTTCTAATTAAACCTACAACATTTCCAGTTAAAGTGCCAGAAAATGTAGTGGCTGTAACAGTACTAATGTTATTAATAGCCTGCCCATTAAAGTCAACTGTAGCCGTTGGATGTAAATCTAACTGCAACACATCTCCTACTAATTGTAATCTTAGTGGTCCTAGCGCATCTAGTTTTCTAAGTTCTAGATTGCTGTCTGCGTTCTTTTGTTTAAAAACACCTAGTCCTGAAGTGCCTATATTTTCAGCACTAACTGGAGCATAACCGTTGTTGTACAGATATTCAAAGTTAGTTTTAACTTTTTCAAAGGCTGTACGCAGGTCGTCCCCAGTACCGTCGTTGACGACATTTCCTAGGTTAATCTCTTGTAAATCATCATATAATGCCATGTTATTTTCCTTAGAATCTACCAACAACAATCTCAACTAGGCCTTCGCCTAAATCGTCTTTGTTCTCTAAACTCTTACCAATAATAGTTCCTACAGATGGAGTATTATTAACTATTGCGTAACCTTTCTTAGCCGCAGTAACTAGAATATCACCTTTCTTAACCTTACCAAGTACTTTACATGGCAAGCGTCCTGTTAGGCCTACTGCTAGTGGATGTTTTCCTGCTAAATCAGAGTTCATCAAATGCGCTGGTTTTTCAGAAATAACACCAGCAACTCTAGTATCGTTATGTTTGTCAGTGACTGTAATTTCTTCATCACCACCAAATACTACAACAGTACCAGTTTCATATTCTGCATCTGACAAGTATTTTTCAGCCAAGTCAGCGTAACGAGCACTTGTAGCAGTACCATTGAATAATGTTGCGTATAGTGTGTCGGTAAATGGATTACAATAAATGCCGCCTGTGCCATATACACTATTACCGCTACCCCATAACATTTGATATGTGCTGTTACTATCGTTGTTATAGTTAATTGTAACTGTACTTGCATTACCTGCAATGTTCATTGACTGTCCGCTAATGAACGAAGCAACTTTTGCGGCTGTAGCAGAGCGATAGTAGTTATCGCCAAACTTAGCCATTATGTATGTAATGGTGCCACCACTTACATCGTCGCTACTGTTAAAGTAACTGCTGTTAATATAACGTCCGTTGAAGTCACCGTTAACGTCACGTGCAACTAATGTGCTTCCTGTGGCCGCACTTGTTGCGTTAGTTTGGATTGTACGTGTTGTACTACCATCGTAACTTGAACCAGCAGTGAAACTTAGGTATGTGCTTAGACCCAGTGTACCAGCCAATGTACCAGTAACAGCACCGTAGATAGTTCCACCAACACGTAGGTCGCCACTGATACCTGCACCGCCTGTAACCTGTAATGTACCAGTACCGTTGGCAGCACCTGTTACTGCTTGGTTAGCAGTTAAGGTTACTGTATCGTTAGCAGACAACAATTTAAAATAACCATTACCTCGAGTAGTTGCACCAATGTTTACGTTGTTTATTGATCCGACACTGGCCGGAGCAATAGTTACAGTACCGGTACCACTTGGACTTAGTGTTACGTTAGCATTAGCAGGACTAAATGTTGTAGTGCTTGCTGATGTTATTGCGTTTGCACTTAAAGTACCAACTGTGGTAATAGTTGTGCCTGCTGAAGTAGTTCCAACTGCTGTTAAGAAGTCTACAGCACCGGGTGTAGTCATAGTCAGTGTAGTTCCGCTGACGCTTAAGGTCTTATAACTACTTGAAGTTAAGTCTAACTGTGCTACAGCAACACGGCCGCTACCATCAGATTGTATCAATGAACTAGCCTGAGCACTTGTACTAATGTTTGTTGTACTGTAAGCGTTTGGACCAATAGCAGTTAAAATCATTGCACGACCATTGCTACCTACTGATCCTGGAGCAAATGACGCATTCTTAATACCATCGCCGTTGGTAACAATCTGTCCAGATGTTACTTGACGAGGATATGTAGCACTGCCTGTATTATTACCTAAATAAGTGTCGTTGGCAATATACTGTAATTTAGTTTGTAATACACCTGTAGTTGTTGAACTGGATGTTTGCAACTCAATCCAACCGTTAGTTGCAGTAAATTCTGTACTCTTGAAACTTGCTAGACCCAAATCTGCCTGTGCAATACTTGTAGCATTTGCACGAGTAGTTGCTTTATTCATGTCTAACTTACTTTGTGCAATAGCCGCACTAGAATTAACGTCTGCGTTAATAATTACATTAGACTTGATGTTTAAAGCAAGATTTTTAGTTCCAGGAGTCAATGAAGTTTGAATATCGCCTGTGCTAACTGTTTCAGCGTTGATCCATTTAACTCCGTTATAAACTAATAAATCATTTAAACTTCTTGCTGGACTTGTTGAAGTATCAACTCTGTCATCGCTTAGTTCTTGATTTCTAACATATAACTTGTTAGCCGCATCTGTATCAGCAGTAGGACTACCTAAGTTAGCAATAACAAATCCGCCCATGTCCATTGGATCTGGACCAGTAAATGTTAACAAACCAGCACGATCCATGTAGCCTGGACCAATTAGTGCAGTTGGATCTAGAACGTTATTTGTACGATCCATTCCAAGACGTCTGTCAATGTAACCTTGTGTTGCCGCTTCAGTTGGTAGCGCATCGTTAGCACCGTCAGTAAATCTATCATCGTTTGAGAATTCACTAACTGTAACACCACGCTTAAATCCTAGACCGTCTAAGTTTGACAACGCAATAGATGCCGCAAACGTTACACGACCAGTACCTTGGTCAACTGTAAAGAATCGACCTACACGGAAAATACCGTCTTGGTCTGTGGTTACATAGAAACAACGTCCTCTTGTACGTTCTGTAACTTCACGTGCTTGGTTAGGTTCTTTTGGAGCACCGTAAATCTTGCTTGGGAAGTTAGTATCGTTATAGCCTCCAGTACCAATGTCTAAGAAGTCATGTCCTGTAACACGGCAAGTACTAATACGTACAATAACTTCTGCTGGCTCTGTGCTAGATAAACCTGCACGTAATGTTGGAGGTTCAGAAATATCCAAGTTAAAGTCTGGATCAACTGGTGTATTAATACCGCTAGCAGATGTTCCTGCTAGACACTTATCAGCGACATCTTCTATTTCAACATAAGCGTAACCGGCTAATAACCCCATGTCAGTGTAACTTAAAATTTTATGAATCTTGCCATCCCAGGCAGTAATCATATCTCCGGTATTAAGTCTGCTTTCAATGTCAGTTTCGTTTACACGGTCGATGGCAATCTTAGTATCACCAGCAGTCGACCCCATAGTCTGTCCAACATTATCTGGATCAGCGTTAGATACATTTTCTGCATTGACTAGTAATTTTACATAATCGTAAGTTGTATCGAAGCCTAGAATACTTTCGTCTACCGCAAGGTCTTCATTTAATGGACCTTTGTTACCGTATGCTAACACACGATAAACAATAGCACCTGCATCGGGATCACCGACGAATGTCAATGCAGTACTTGGACGAACCGGGTTAGTGTCATCGACTTCGTAGAACTTAAAGTTTTGGTTACTGCGAATAATAATTGGTTGGTCATGTGACAATGCTACGGCCAAGCCGTTTGTAGCAGTATCATTATTACCGCCAGTGTTGATGTTTAGACGTAGAACGTTGCCTAGGCCCCATAGGCTAGCCAAACCGCCTGCCCATGTTCCAGGATTGGTACTGTACTCTAGTGTAACACTAGATGTTGTACTAGCGGTAGCAGTATATACACCGTTAAACCCAGAAGTTGTTGATCCACTAACTGTGTAAGGTACACCAATTCTTGGTGTATATGGTTCAGCAGTGAACGAATATGTTACGTAATATTTTCCGCCTGTTGGCCCAGTCTTAAGTGGTGTTCCAGAAACAGACTGTGCCAAGGTACTTGAAACATCAGTTACACCTGCAACTTCGTAACGAGCAATACCGTTACCAATAATAGTTTTAACAGTGATAAAGAAGCCCGAACCTGTTCCGCCTACGTTTGTATTACTGCAACTTAAAATATCACCTTCGCTGTATCTAATACCTGCGGCAACTAAACCTACAGTAGTTACTACACCTCCTGACACAACAATGTTAGCAGTGATACCACTACCAGTTCCGCCTGTTAACGGAACATTAATATATGTGCCGTTGGTATAACCACTACCACCGATTAAACTAGTTGCGTCTAGTTCTGTAACAACGCCAGCGCCGTGGTTAATTTCAACTTCAGATACGTTGTATGGTGAGTAATCATGTTGGTAGAAAAATACCTGTAAATCACCAACATCGTTGTCTGTGCTATAAATTCCTTGTTTGTAAACACGAGCAACCTGCATCATGTTGTCTGACAAGTTACACTTATCTGGAACTTCTAATGGATCACTACCTTCAGAAATAATACCATACTCGCCGTGTGCGTTAGAACCGTTCAATGAACGAATCTGTCCACCGTTGTTGGCATAATAAGCAGTCCAGCAATAGTAACTGAACACAGAAACTGTTTCAATCAAACCAATGTTTGTAGCAACCAGTCCATAACCTAAGTCGTTAATCTGTGTAAAGTCATTTGAACACATACTGGTGTTACCAGCACTTAGTAGCATAAAGTCTTTTACATACTCTATGGTAGTAGTGCCAGTGCCAAATGCACCCGGGTCACTTGGATAACGTAGTGTCATCGAAGTTAGTGTAGATGCTACACACTCTACAGCATCATTGTTATAGTTAGAGTTGCTGTTGCCAAACACTCTATAACGTGTTTTAGTTCTAGGAGCAGTAGTTCCAACGGGCGTAACAATGCTGAATACTACATCGTAAGATCCATCCCCGACGCCCGAGTCTGCCTTGCTAGTGAAGGTAGAAATAGTATATTCTAAGTCGTTAGTTACAGGAGTAGTTGTAGAAAGAACTAATCTGTATGTTGGGTAAACGATAGGTTTGGCACCAGTTAATACTGTTGAAACATCTACTTCCGGGTCTGTAATAACTTCGTTTAATAAATCAAACAACTGTCCTGCTCGTGTAACAAATGCAGAGCCGTCGTAGTCAGAACTGAATACCTGTGATACTCTATTCTCTACAGCAACATCGTTAATAACTTGATAATTTAATGTTGGTGGAACTTGATTCAATACAGCCTGTGCAACTTCCTTGGCATAGGCAAATGAATCTAATGTTTGTGATAATTGATTTTCTAATACAACACGGCTACTAGCAGTACCTACATAGTAACGCTGTGCGGCACGAATTGTTAAGTATGTTCCGCCATATAACAAGTCTGCTGAAACTGCGGCAACAATAAAGCCAACGTCTCGTGAACAAATTTCTTCATTGTAAACTAATGTGTTTGTATAATTAGCATCGATATAATTTGTTACAGCAGTTTGTAAAGTTGACTTAGCACTTTGTAGTGCAGAATTTGCACCAGTTAAGCCAGCACTTACCCAAGCAGTACTTGGAGTAATTGTTGAAGGAACAGAACCGAGCCCAAGGTCGATAATTGTTAAAATTTCTCCAATACGCTGTCCAGCAGTAGCACTGGCAGAACTGTTACCTGGAGTACCGCGAACCTGCGCAACACCACCTTGTAATGCAGTAATAGGTAAGTCTAATGCAATGTCTTCAACTAGACTTTGTAGATAACCATATGCGGCCAATGTTGCTGGTTTCTCAGGAGCCGCAACTTGTAGAGTTGTGTAAGAATAATAAGCCTTACCAGCAATCAATGTTTGAATGTTACCACCGTAGGTTAGGTCGTGATATAGTGCATCTAAAATGTATTCTGTATCACGTAAGCATACAGCAGGGTCATAACTTAATCCAACATAGTTGTTAGAAATATATTGAATTACTTCTGCTTTAATAAATTCTCTGTTAGATTCAATCAGTGTTCTAGCACGATTATAATTTACATCGTAGCCTGTTGGATCAGGAGTTACGATTGCAGGTTCTTGAGTTAGTCCGTTAGTAATAACATCTAAGAACATATTCATGTTGGTAGTTACACTAGTAACTGCGGTAGCACTTGCACTAACAACAGATAATATTTCATCTCTTAAGAAAGTAAATGCGTCAATAGTTGCGGCTTTTTGTACGCCAACAGCCACAGCGGCTGAAGCTCTGTAATAAGATCTTGCCGCTGTAATTGTCTGGAAGTTGCCGCCAAACATTAAGTCGTAACCAATAGCATCAATTACATAACCCACGTCACGTTGACATGTAGCAGAATCATAGGTAAATCCTACATATTTGTTGTTAATGTAGTTAATAACTTCTGCTTTGATAAAATCTTTATTATCGACTAACAATGCACGAGCACCACGAGCACTTGGCGGATTTTCTAAAATGCCAATGAACTCGTCAAACAAATCTTGAATAGTTGCTTCTGCTAAGCCGCCATCGGTAATATCGGTATCGATATACTGTAGAACAGATTGTTGATATCGTACTGTTGGATCTTCGTTATTAATAACATTTAATATCAATGTTTCAATGTAGTTAATAGCCGCAAGTGTGTTGGCCAACTGCTGGTCAATAACAATCTTAGAACTAGCACTAGCATTGAAGTATGCTAGAGCTGCCTGAACTGTTTTTAAATTACCGCTATAATAAATGTCGTGTGCAATAGCATCGCAGATGTATCCAGTGTCACGAGCACAAGTATCTTGGTTGTAACTATATCTTTGTTGTAGATAAACTAATGTGTCAGACTTGATACTTTCTTTGTTGTTTAACAATAATGTTCTGCTGTCTGTTAACGAACCAGACACACTATAGAAAGTTGGATATTCAATAGTAGGAGCCGCTTCACGTCCGCTTAAAATAATAGTATTAATGTAGCCCATTAACACACCTACTCTAGCAGATTCAGTTGCGCTACCTGGATTAACTAAATCAAATACCTGTGTTACAGCACTTTGTTTAGGGAACGGAACAGGAGTATTAGTAACAACTAACTGTGCAACACCACTGGCATAGGCCAATGCTTCTGTGGTTTGCAATGTTTGTCCAGGAATTTGCAAACTTCCGTTACCATCGTAATATTGATATCCGGCTTCTACAGTTGCCGAGTTACCTTCATATAGTAAGTCGTAAACAATAGAATTTAAAATGTATGCCGCATCTCGACGACACTTGTCTTCGTCGTAGACAAAGTCTGGATATTCTTCAGCAATCCAGGCAATAATTTCTTCTTTAATAAATTCAATGTTATCTAAAATAAGATTTTTTGCATTTACTCTTGAAGTAGGAGCACCTGACGGATCTGACCATGTAATTGTATCTGATGAAATAATACCGTTAGCAATGATATCTGTTATCTCATCAAAACTTGCTTCTGCTCTTAGACGTGCAACAGAGTTACCGGCTAATACATCAGAAATTAATGTTCTTGTATAGATTAACGCATCTAAGTATTCATCTTTTTGGTCTGGAAGAATACTGTATTGTGTGCCGCGATAGTATGATTGTCCAGCACGTACAGCATTAAAGTTTGTACCTAGTGCTAGATCGTAACCTAGTGCATCAACAATCAATCCAACGTCACGAGCACATTTGGTTTCGTTGAATGTAAATGGTGGACTTAGTTCTGTATTAATATAACCAATAACTTCTGCTTTGATAAAGTCGATGTTTCGACGAATTAATTTTCTAGCATTTCCATAGCCGTTGCCGTCATCAGTGTATGCTTCAACTTTAAAAGTTCTTCCGTCAATAACAAATGAGCAAGGAGTTGTTGGAGCACGTTCACTGCCTGTTACTAGGAATTCTGTGTCGCTGATTTTTTCTTGAATCTTAAGAGGAACGTTACCAGCAAAGCCGTCAACATACTGTCCACCAGCAAAACGTTGTTTGTTTAGTGATCCTGCAAAAGAACCGGACTGTTGAATATATGCAGACTTGGTTAAAATTTGACCTTCTGGGTCAAGTACCATCATAAAGCCGCCGTGGCCTTGACAGGTAATCTGACGAATAATAACAGCATCGTTACATAAGAATACGTCAAGGTCTCTGTTGTTCTTTGGTTCACTTAAAATATCAGACGGGTCTGTTAGATAGTGATAACCGTATTCTGTGCTGGTTAAAGTTAATCCGTCAAATGTTTTATCTCTACGGAACCAAACGTCAACCCATGGACTGCGACTTGGGCGGTCCGCTGGACGAACAATACATCTACGCAATTCGTCACCAACGATAGCAACGTTTGGCGGGACACGAATTGGATAGTCTTCAAAATAGATACCAGATTCAACAACAATACTAATTTGGATATTTTTAACTGCTTGGTCAAACTCTAGGTTTTCGCCAGGCACAAAATCACCAATAACATCCTGCAAGTCAAAATAGTCTTCGCCGATACTTGAACTACCATCGGAGCCATAGTATTGATAAATGAAACCCTGTGCGCCGCTGGTACGTCCAACAACAATCTTACCGGAGACAATATCTGGTTTTGGTAATTGACCTTGGTCAACACGAGAACCACCGTTGTTAGTAAAGTAAACACGAGTAGTACCAGATGCACCAGATTCAATTCTTGTAACTTCAGAGAACGCTTCACCGCCACCGTAGGCAATTAACTGACGATAAGGACCAGTTTCCCATGGTGCATCATTTACTAATTGTTCTGCTTTTTGACAGGCTTTGTTAATACTTGCATAAGCATAAGAACGATCGCGTCCTTCTTTTCCACGCGGTGTACGTGCCTGTGTGTCGTCACCGCCTGTGGTAACGTACAAGTTAAATCTGCTTGAATAACTTGAATTATCTACATAATATTTTGTAGCGGCTTGTAAGTCATCTTCTCCGTTAGGCGTACCAGCACCTGCAAGTCCGCCTGGATGATCTGCTAAGTTTAGCACACCAGTCATATCGCCGCCAGTTTTTAATACAACTTCTGCGGCACGTGGTGCTTGGTTACCTGTGGCGTTTGCTGGCACATTTAAGTGACCAGTCATTGTGTCGCCTGTAATGTTTACATATTTGGAGTCGGCATAACCTTTGTTAATAGCAAAGGAATCTATGCTATAAAGAGTTTCGTGCTGTGTGTTGAAACTATTAACAGCAGTTTGGAAATCTGTTTGATTAATAGGACTGCGTAAGCCGCCGATTAATTGATTACGTGCATCCAGCGCATATTGTAATTTTGGTAATGGGTCGTCCTGTAATTTAGAACTTAATGTATCAATTTTAACGGAACCGTAACTGGTAATAGTACCAGTTGCCGCACTAGTTGATAAGTTTGTTCCTGCGTTTGTATATACTAGAACATTGTCTACTGTGCCAGTTAACAATAGGGCAGAAGTAGTGTTAAATGAAGTATTGTCTGTGGACGCGATTGTAACTCGTTGTCCAGGATCTAAATTGTGGTTTGCTGAAAGTGTAATAGTGGCAACGTTGCTACTTCTTGATACACTAACAATATCAAAGGTTTCTTGCTCGGAATAATCAAACTGGATAGTACCGTTAGGACTGAAAAAGTCTTTGAATACTAAACTAGTACCAATAGAATTAACTACTGGAATCTTATTACCTTGTCCTACTAATGTATCAGGAGTATCGCTAAGGTCAGTGAACTTTAAAAATCCGCCTTGACCGAAAACAGCATATAACTCTTGGAAGTTTTCATTCGTTTTTCTAAACGCTTCACGGATACTATCACCAGTTCCGTCATTACCTGATACGCCGATGTCGACTATTTTACGTGCCATTGAATACTCCAAAAAAGACTTTGTATCCAATATTTAGCAGATAATTTTATAACCTTAATGTAAATAACTGATGTTCATACGTATAGATACAGAAAAAAGTCAGCATACACGAACTAGTAAACTTGGTCGTGAGCATACTTATGAACGTAAAAAAACTATTGTAGTCCTGCGCTGTGATAACTGCGGTGAAACATTTACTAGGACTAAAGGATCAATGGATCCTAATAGGTTAAACAATAATTTCTTTCACTGTTGCCCTAGTTGCGATCCTAAGAGATTTGCACAGAAAAAAGGTGCAGAACGCAAAATCATATGGGATAAGACTGTTTCGAGCCTGGATGATATTAGTAAACTATAAATATTTGCTCATGGAGGACACTAGAATGTTGTCATTATTAAAAAAACTATTTGGCGGTAAGTCTCAAGAAACCGTAGCAGAAGCACCATACAAGGTTGAAGCACCTAAAGTGGAAGAAACTAAAGTAGAAGCACCTGCTCCAGTTGCTGAGGCACCTAAAGCAGAAGCACCTAAGAAAAAGGCCGCTGGCCGTAAACCAGCAGCCGCAAAAAAGGCTCCTGCTAAGAAAGCCCCTAAGAAGTAATCGCTTGTTTGTGTAGTGCAAACGAGGCTAGATTTTTAGCCTTGCTTTCGCACATAATATCAAACTGATCCCAAAAACTCAGTGCCCATTCGTTCACTGCTGTGTTCCAGTAGAAGTTCGAATGTGCTCTGAGTTTTGCTTTTTTGTGTCCACTTTCCATTAGTGAAAGTAGGGAGGGAGCGGAGTCTGTGGCATGGCCATTAAGATGCTCTTCCCGTGAAACACTATAATGTATGACAGGGCGCACACCACGCCAACTATCGATAATCCTTTTAACACGGTCGTCAGTTGCTTCAATATATTCTCCAGTATTAATCCAATGATGGTGTATGTCTAGCACCAAAGCGAGATCTTTGGCAAGTTCGAGGCTTGAGTCGATTCCCCAGGTGATTTCGTCATTTTCGATGGTGATGCAGTTTCTTGCTTCGGGGGAAAGTCTCGGGAGGGCACTTTTAATACCGGCTGGACCGGCTCTACCGGCGATGTGGACGTTGATCTTAAAGTCCTGAAATCTTTTACCATACCCCATCCATCTCGCCATATCCGCATGATACTCAAACTCCTCTATAGAACGCTGAACAATATCAGGATTGTCGCTTGCCAACACAGTAAATTGACCAGGATGAAAACTGAGACGAACGTTGCGGGAACGAGCAATATCTCCCACTTCTGCAAAATGTTTTTGGGCGTATGTCTGCACATCATTTTCACGCCAAAACCAGCACCAAGTAGGCTCAGTGTAGACAGGAAGAATATCACTGCTAAGGCGTACCATACGTAAGTCATCATCTAATTGCCCTACCCTTTCTACTAATAATTTAGTTGAGTTGATATTTTGTTCAAGCAAAGACCACAATTTTTCAACAGCCACATCTTTGGTTTGACGGTTAAGCCAAGCCACAGTTGTTGCTCCTGTATTGTATTTCTTACATTCATCTTTGGGTTTAATACCGTCTACTTGATCTGGACGGTCGATCCATTTACAGGCAAAGCCAATACGTTTGTTCACAAAACTCTCGATAAAGTTACGATAATATATTATAGCATCGTTACTGCCAGTTGTCAACAATGATTTGGTCCTGGACATCTTCGGGATTTGGTGTTCCGTGGAACGCAATTACGCTACAATCCGGGTTCATAGACGGGCTACGCACCGTCTTAAACACGTTTTTACCCTGAACCCTAATCAACTCTTCCCGCTGTCTTATTTCCCACTTGTAGCTCTGTATCCAAGTTTCAGGGAAAAATTTTATAATACTTTTGTGTGACTGCCAAATCCAATCTTGATCACCTGGGAACTTTTTGGTTAACGCTGGATTGTTTTCCAAATCGTCCCAAATATTGCTGAAATGGTTACTGGGCCAACGCAGTACAGCACTACCTAATTTTGGTGGCACACGTCTAAACACTCTGCCTACATCTTCCAAACCAACAAAATTTCCAGGCAGGTACGAAACCAATTTGTCTATATTACCTACAATAACCATATCCAAATCAAAGAACAAATTTACATCACCGTCTGGAAAATGTCCTTGTTTAAAGATATATGGTTTCCACCACCAACCAGAAAACAGTCCTTTGGGCAAGGGTTTAATTTTAATTGCAGGATTTAAGTTTGTAGGATCTTCAGTAAAGCAATAAAAATCAAAAGGCACAGTTAAGTGCCTTGAGACCATATTGTAAAGTTTGTTTACATATTCCGGACCGTACTTTGTACCGTGTTTTAAACTAATGACGTTTAGCATTACCAGTGCCTTATTACACCCGCTACAATGAATATGTTAGTTATTATATAAGTCAATACAATAACAGTTCGAATCAATGCAATCCTGTCCGCTTCTTGTTTGGTAACACCGGCTTTCTCTCCTAGTGCCTTGGCCCATAGTCTCCAAAACTTACGTACCATCTTTATAAAAAACACTACGACTCTTAGGAGTTTCCCACCATTCGATGCTGTGAACTTTGACGCCTAATTTTTTCATTTTGACATCAACTAATTCTGCCATCCAACTACTTAGGTGTTCCGATGTTGGAACAAAGTCTACTACCATAAATCCTTCGTAGTATTCTTGTTCAGGACCAGACATATTAGCATAATAGATTGGATGAATATGCCAACCTGCAACGTATTCGGTTTCTGGAACATACACTGGAATTAGCTCGACTTTTTCTCCCAGCATCTTAGTAAACAGCGGATCGTTTTTATCAATAATAAATTGATGATCAATATAAGTGTTGATCCATTTCTTTAGCCATTCTAAATGTCTAAAGTCAGTGACCATTCCAGTTTTATCTAATCCGTCGCCTGTTAAATGAACCTGCATTTTACCTTCGTGTCCATGTAAATGTCTGCAAGCACATTTCAAGTCTGCCGCATATTCGCCGTTTAGTGTTTGTGTATGAACACGATGTCCATAACAAAATTCAAATGTTTTATCAATGATCCAAGTCATCTCTTGCCCTTTTTAAGTTAAGTTTGATGACACGCAGAGTATTTAAAGAGGGGTGAGCGTCTAGTCCTCTATTGATACAGTATATAGGTATTACATTATACTGTCAATAGTTTTGAATTTAACATTTGCCAAAAGCCAACTACTGGGCATCTGCCATTCTGTATTGTTAAAAACTACAAAGTACTTATCGGGGAAACATTCAAACACGCGAGCAATCTGGTATATCCAATACCTTGGATCCACTGCGGGTTTAGTAGCATCTGCATAGTTAGCAGTATCTTTGTAAATGTTATTGACAAACTGTGTTGGGCTGTGTAGATCAAAACCAAATAAGTTTACATGGTCGTCTAGCATAGCGGCTAACAAAACAGCATACGGACCACTGCCCCATTGAAAAGGCTCGTCAGGTCTAGTAGTGCCCTGGTAAGGCAAGTCTGGTAATATTTTTACAGGATTGTTTTTGTAGAAGTGTGCCCAATCTTTTCTAGTATAGATTGTGCCAGCAAAGTGGCTATCCAGTGCTTCTTGTACCATACGTCTGTCTACACAGACTAAATGGTCGACTGAGTAGTCTCTATGTATGGCGTTACAGCCAACTTTAGTTTCTGTAAGTGAATTTAAATCTAAATGTTTTCTGGATTCGCCGTTGCCAAATACAGATATCATCTTCCGCCAATATAACCGAACGGCTCCCAAGTACCAGGAGTACCGCTCATTACGCAGATCCATCCAACGTAACTAGTTCTTACTGGACTGCTATTCCAAATGATATCGCCTTTGTTCCAGGCTTTTTCTGTAGGAGCACCTACGCCGTGTGCAAAGCGTTTACCATTGATAACCATCATTCCGTCTACGCTGAATGCCGCATCTTCTTGTGGGTTGGTAATGTTTACACTTAGTTGTCCATAGATGTTTACATTTCTAGTTGTATTATTTTTGTCACCGATACGGATACTGCCAGCGTTATCTACTTCAAAGTCTTCGCCAATGCCAAACTTATCTGCTGTAATACCACTGCTGGATAATCTTAATGTGCCCGAGCCGTCTTTGATTGTTACAGAATTGTTAATTGTAACTACGCTGTCTTGTACAGTAATGCTGTCTGACAAGTTTACTGTTCCAGCAACATCTAATGATGTCAGTGTGCCTAAACGAGTAAGACTAGAGTTAACAACGCTAACTCCTAGGTCAGTTCTGTTTAATACACTCTTACCGTCGATCCAGAATTCTTTGTTAATTGCTAATTCAAGACTTTCTGAAGAATAGATTCTGTCAGGGTTTGGAAGCATAATAAACTGACGTGTACCACCTTCGCCCTTCCATTGCATACCCTTGCCAAAAATACTGTTATCCTTACTGGCTATAAATTCTATTGGACTAGTTTTTTCGATTCTGATGTCAGATACAATGCTGTCTACTTCTAATCTGCCGTGAACTTTGACTATTGCGCCTTTGCTCTTAGCATTGCCAAACTCTGTAGTGTTTCCTGATACTGTAATACGTCTTGTGTTATCGGTAACAATACTGAAACTGTTACTGCCCCAAGTACCTACAAAACCCACTGAGTCTTGATCCGCACCTAAAATTACTTCTACATTATTGTCAACGGCACTGATAACTGCGTTTGGTTCTTCTGTATTGACACCTAGTCTTCCTAGGGCATTAACAAAAACTGTGTCACCTAGGTTTGTTTCGCCTGTAACACGTAGTTCTTCTAAAGGACCCACTGTGCGTAGGTTACTGTCACGTACTGAATTACCTAATCTTGTGCGCTCTAAAACATCTGTGCCTTCAATTTGATACTTAGAACCTTTGTATAAATCAATAGATTCTGTGCTGAAAATTCTTTTTGGGTTTGCTTTAAAAACAAACTGATAACTTACATCTGGGCTGTCCCATTGCAAGCCTTTACCATCTAAATCGCTGAGTTGTCTGCTGGCAAAAGAAATGGATTTTGTAAATGATTCTAGGCTTTGTTCTGAAATAACATTCTTAACTAACAGCGTATCTGCTTCTAATTTGCCGTTAACTTTTAAGTTAGCAAATTCGCTAGTACCTGCGGCAACAATTTTTCCAGCGCCAAGAACGCCTTCTACGTGAATGTTTCCGCTAATTCTGTCAGCACTTAATACGCCAACCTGTACACCTTTATCTGTAACAATCATCTGCTCACGTGTAGCAGTATCAGAAATGCCCTTAGATAGTGTGCCACCGTTAGCGGCTGATTTTAGTGCGTCACCTAAATCTTGAAGAATTTTGTCGATGTTTGAGCTCATAGTGTAGTATTTATATAGAATCCAACATAGCATAAATATTGGTAACACAGGAATATACCTAAAATGCCAGCAGCCTTTTACGATTTTTTTAGAAAAATAAGATTTAGACCCAGCGAAAGCGTTACAACTATCCCCAACGCAATTACTGTAGATACTGAAATTGAAGCAGACAGCGTCACGGATACTGCTACCATTGTTGCTGGGCAGAATATTGCATTTAGCATTGAGGATAGTTCCACAGCAACGCCTGGACAGACAACTGATACCATTACAATTCATGGTCCAGATTATCAAACTTATGTACCGTTAGGCACAACAAAGTTACGTTTAGAGCGCGACCTAGGCGCAGAGACTAGCGATATCGAATTATATCCAGATCCACTAAGTCCAATTCTTATTACTAGAACTGGCGCAAATCAGATTACAATTGGTTCTAACAGTCCTAGTTTACCATTTAGCCAAGAACAAATTGAAGATTTATCTGCTTCACTTTTGACTAACGGAACACATACAGAGTTAACAGTTACCTATCAGGATTCCGTTACTTTGCCATCGACATTTGCTCAAAATGCAACTAGCGGCTCGGGCATTAATGCTGTATTCAATATTTCAATTATTAACAATACCTATGTGGCCAGCGTTAGCAATGGTGGTACTGGTTTTGCCGCAGGTAATACCGTAACAGTCTATGGAACTAATTTCCCAGGCGGATTGAATCCGGCCAACAATGTAACAATTACTGTAGGCTCTGTTGATGGTAGCGGAACAATTTTAACTATTACTTCTGCAACAGGAACTCCAATAGCATCAGATAACATAGATTTGGCTGTTACATCTACACTACAAAATGTTACAAGCCGCGGTGCAACAACTACATCAGCAATTACGATTAGTAATGCTACAGGCAGTAGTAATACATCTACTGGCGCATTAAAATTAACCGCCGGCGGCCTTGCTGTATTTGAAAATGCTAACATTGGTGGGTATGTAAAAGCAACAACATTTGAAAGTACTCAGACAACTGGTACTGCTCCATTTACTGTGGCTAGCACTACCGCTGTGGCAAATTTACAAGCCGCCACTGCAAGTAAATGGCATACTGCTCGTACAGTTACATTCACAGGCGATGTAACAGGTTCATTCAGCATCGATGGATCGGCAGATGTTACTAGCGTAGCATTAACAGTTGGCAGTGATACAGTTGCACTTGGTACAGATACTACAGGTAACTATGTTGCTACAGCCGGAGTAAGCGGTAACGGTCTATCAGGAAGTTCGAGTTCAGAAGGTGGAACATTTACAGTTAGTTCAAATGCTACTGCAAACAACACAGCATCAACTATTGTATTCCGTGATACTAACGGCGACTTTAGTGCAGGCACAATTACAGCCACAGCGTTTACAGGACCAGCAAGTCAGGTAGCATTAACAGCAACATCGACTAATGCCGCACACTATCTAACATTTGTCGATACAACCACAGGTAACGAAAATATTAGAACTGATGTAGACTTAGCCTACAATCCTAGCACAAATGTTCTTACAGCAGGGACATTCAGTGGTATTATCAGTGGTAGTACAGTCAGTGCAAGTAGTACACTTAGCATTGGCACTAGCACAATTGAAACGGTTTCAGTTAACCCAGCGGCACTTACTGGCGCAACAACATTAGATTGCAAAACAAATAGTGTGTTTTACTATTCCTCTAATGCAGCCGCAAACTGGACACTGAACTTCCGTGGTGACGGAAGTACAACAATGAATACATTCTTAACCACAGGACAGAGTGTAACAGTAGTATTGCTAGCCACACAAGGCGGCACAGCATACTATCCAACAGCGTTTACTGTCGATGGATCTGCCGTTACTCCTAAATGGTTAGGCGGTGCCGCACCGACAGGCGGTAATGCTAGTAGCATTGACTCATATTCATTTACAATTATTAAAACAGCCGCAAGTACATATACAATTATTGCTAGTCAGGCTAGATTTGCTTAAGGTTTAACAATGCCATTATTAACTACATTAGGTAGCGCAGGCGTACAATCATATGGAACTTCTGGAATACAGCCGGGAGGAAGTTTGTACTTTGTTGGCGGCAGTCAGTACTTAACATTTTCGGGAACTAGTTTAACCTACGGTACGGCAAACTTTACCATAGAGTTTTGGTGGAAACCAATTACTAATTTGACTGGTATTAAAGTTTTATATGCTCAATGGTTTGGTAACAATAATTATCTTTGGATTTATCAACGTGATGGCCAAATTGTATTTGCCACAGTAGGCGGCGCCATTCGAGCATTTGGTGGAACATTGACATTAAACACTTGGAATCATATTGCTTTAGTTCGAAACAGTGGTAGTGCTAGATTGTTCGTAAACGGTGTAGCCTATGCTTCTGCAACCTGTACTAATAACTATGCTACTAATACAACATATAATCCGTGTGTGGGGCAATGGTATCCGGGCAATAGTACTTACCCAGCATTGGGTTACTTAACCAATTTAAGAATTTCTAAGAGTGCGTTATACACTACAGGATTTACTCCTAGCAAAGTTCCTTTTACTAGAACAAGTCAGGGTGCAACCGCATCTCTATTATTAAATGTAAAATCTAGTGGAACATTTACTACTGATAGTTCAGCCAATGCGATAGCAGTGACAAACAATCTTGTAACATATATTGCTGAATCTCCATATACTGAAAATTATGTAACGCCGCCAACAGTAACAGTAGTATCTGCTACAGTAACTCCATCTACTCTTACAGGCAGCGAGGGTAGTGCAATTACGTTTACTATTGCTGGAACAAACGTTACAGATGGAACATACTACTATACAATTGAACAAGCATCCGGTAGTACAGCAATTACTACATCTGATTTTACCTCTGCATCCTTGTCTGGTACATTTACAATGACCAGCAATAGCGGATCATTTAATATAACACCTGCAAAGGATTTATTTACAGAAGGTACCGAAACGTTTTCTGTTGCAGTAAGACAAACATCGATTACAGGAACAATTATTGGCGCCAGTGATGAAATAACTATAACAGATATTTCTATTACACCAACATTAACACCTGACGCGGCAACTGTAAACGAAGGAAGTAGTGTATCGTTCACCGCAGCCAATGTTGGCCCAGACGGAACATACTACTGGACAACATCTGGTATTAGTGCAGGCGATGTAACTGCTACTAGCGGCTCATTTACAATAAGCGGTAGTACTGGTGGAATAGAAAACGGCACGGGCACATTTAGCATCACTACGTCTTCGGATAGAACAACCGAAGGATCTGAAACTATGAACGTACAAGTTCGAAGTGGCAGTACTAGCGGAACTATTATTGTATCAACTAGTGTAACGATACTTGATACCTCATTGACACCATTTACTTCATTTACTGCCAATAGTACTATTGCAGAAATGGCAGGCAACATATCCGGGTATGCTACATCGACTACATTACAAGTAGGAAACCTTGGGCCTGCTGGAACATATTATTATACATTTAATAACGTATCTGGAACACTATTGACCACAGATATTTCTACAGGAAGTCTATCAGGATCTTTCACAACAACTTCATTAAATCAAACAACTACATTAACTATCGGTGCGGCCTCTGATACTGTAGCAGAAACTAATAGTGTCCAAGTGTTTACAGTTCAAATTAGAGAAGGTTCTATATCAGGAACAGTATTAGTAACTAGTGGACAGATAATATTATACGATTCATCGATGACAATTTCTGCAGTTTCTCCGAACCCTGCTAGTGAAGGTAACGGATTAAACATTACAGTAACTACACCATTATCGTCTCCTAACGGAATGGTTCAAGGAACATATTGGTTAACATTTGAAAGCACCAGCTCTGCTGTAGCCGCAGACGTTAGCGGACTACCGTATTCGTTTAATATTACCAGCCAAGGAAACTATTTTATTAACGGTATAGTTTCTATTCGTGCCACGGACGGAGCAGAAGCCGCAGAAACATTTAGAATTGGTGTGAGACAAGGGTCCACTACCGGAACCCTTGTTGGACTAAGTCCTGTGATTACAATTAACGCTAGTGCTACTTAAGAACTAGCCTTAAGAAGAATAATCTCTTCGTTAATGCGTCCATTCATACGAGCCTCTGTAGCATTAATCTCGTCTAAGAACTTACGCAACTGCACCTTACCAGCGGCTTTGAACTCTTTCATCTTTTCCTCTGGCTTACGCACAGTCTTCATAATGCTGAGTGTTTCGCTAAAGCCGGTAATTGTGGTGCCTTTAACACCTAATTCCATATATTCGTTGGCAACATACTTGCCCAACTTACGGCTCTTAGTGTTATAAACCCACAACTCCTTGCTACCGATAATGTCAGTAGGATTAATTGACACCAATTTCAATGGCTCGTCAGTTTTCTTGTACTTGAGTTTAGCAACAAGTTTGTCAACACTGACTGCTTTCTTAGCACGAGGAGCACGATTCACTTTGGCTTCCTGCATTAACATAGTACAGGCGTTTTGAATCTCCTGCAAAAATGTAATGAAGTTACGAATCTGCTTTTTGCTACGATGACTGTAACCTTCTTTCAACTGTTCGTCTGCTTTACCGCTGGCAAGCTCTTCTAGTTCTGCCAAATCGCGAGCATAAAAGTCACGAATGATACGAGCGTGTGCGGCTTTGGCCTGCTGGCTCTTCAACAAATTAAGAACCTTAAATGCTTTTGGATCAAAGTTTTCCGGATCGATTTGAAACGACTCATAGGCCTTTTCAATTTCTTCAGTCATATTCAGCGCAACTTCACGCAGACGTTCTTGAATGCTAGGAGTGTACACTTCTTTTTTGACTTCAACTTTTTCTTCGCCCTCGGTATCGTCTTTGCCTTCGAGGATTACATTGACAATGGCATTACGCAACCAAGCGGCGGTGTCCTTGCCGCTGTTAAAGTCTGCACGTTGCGGAGTCATACCACGTAACAGACAGTGAGCAATGGCGCCCATTGTGGTGCTGATACGATTGTCTTTGACTTTCTTAATAGCAACAATGTCTTCTTTAGCACAGCCTGCATCAGTCATCCACTTAACAATAATTGGCTTGTAAGTTTTAATGTCGCTTTCTAAACGATAGTAGTCCATGCTACTACGAAAGTGTTTATGGAACTTGTCGGCATCCCAAGATTCGCAACCTTCCCAATTTGGGCTAGTATCTTTGACTGCACGAGTGCGGTGTGCAATAACTTGCTTTTTGGTTACACGGGTTTTGGTTGCTGTCTTAGTAGCCATTTTTGCTCCTGTTAATTAACTTAATAAACATATTATATAGTCACTCTTCCGAAATGTCAACTCCGCTCCAATACAGAACAAACCAATCCAAATCCTTTTTATTCTTAAACCAAAATTGGGTATAGCTCATTCTGCGAGCTCTTTTGGGCCAAATATACGTCTTAAACGTATTGTAACACCAATTACTTATATTTTGGTAAGTAGATTCGCTAAACGGTTCTTCAAACCCGTCCCATTCCGGAAAGAGTTCTTGTTGTCCACTTTGGGTAACATAATAAACGTCAGCAGTCCAAAACCCGTCTCTTTTGTCGATTCGGAACTGTGGTTTCATTACAACATGAAATTTATTTTTTGGATGTTCTCAAACTTAAAACTACGCCAATTGCCAATTACGGTATCCCAAACTGTACAAAGAACTTCTGAAGTTTTTGGGTTCTCTACTGTAGGGCAAATGCCTTCTTTAAGAGTACACTTCATTTCTCTCAGTGTGCCATCAGTTTTTTTGAATGTTACTTCCACTGTGTCGTGCATACGTAGAACGTTAATCAACCATTCGCGAAATGACTTGCGTTCATCTTCTGTGGCAGTAGCATACCAATCACTTTGAAACTCTACTAAATCTGTTACCTGTGTCATATTAAAACTCCAAATCTGCGGCTAATACATATCTAAATTCTTTACTCTGTGGAGGAGTTGGTCTGTGATATATCTTGCCAGGATATATTAACCAATGATTCTGCACAGGCTCTATGGTGATTCGTTCTGGCTGACCGACACCGTTAGGGGCAAACTCTGTACCACTTGACTTATAGTCTGCATCGGTGGGTATCTTTAAATACCAAATGCCTGATACAGTAGTTTTCCCTTCGGTATAATGGTGCGTGTGCCAAAGATTATCTCGATCCTCGGTAATTTCATTGTTAGTCATGAAACTCCAAGCCATTAATTGATTAATCTTTACTTCTTTACCTAAATACATAAACACACTAAAGATAAAACTCATTCTAAATTTCATCCAAAGCGGGTCAGGCAATCCAAATAAATTAACCTGTGTTTGATACTTGGGACTGTTTTTAAAATACTGTCCAGAATTTACAATGTCTGTAATTCGTTGTATAGCATCGGCCTGGTCTTGTTCTGTAATTACAGAACTAAAATTATATTTTTCAAATTGCCCAGTATGGTCTACGTATGTGGTCATTCACGTTTCTCAATTACTTTATCTGCAAGTCCATATTCAACAGCCTGTTGTGCAGATAAGAATGTATCAAACTTCATGTCGCCAAACATTTCGTCATAGGTTTTACCTGCCGTATTGTGTTTAACATACAATTCAGTTAGACGTTTGTTGATACGCTGACTTTCCTCGTAAGTACGTTTAGCATCTTCGAACTGTAGTTCTTGTACGTGTACGCTACCACGTGTGCCAGGAGTTCCTGAACTAACACGATGAATCATTGTGCGACTTTCTGGCAATACAAATCGTTTACCTTTTGCACCAGCAGACGCTAGGAATGATCCCATACTTGCGGCCTGCCCAACTACGTAAGTGGCAACATCTGGTTTGATAAACTGCATGGTATCGTAAATAGCCAGTCCCGCAGTTACACTTCCACCAGGACTGTTAATAAACAGACTAATGTCTTTTTCGCTATTCTCACTTTCGAGGAATAGCAGTTGTGCCACAATCACACTGGCTGAATGTTCATTGACGTCGGTGTCTAACATAATTACACGATCCTTTAATAGACGTGAATAAATGTCATAGGCACGTTCGCCTTTGTTTGTGGACTCTACTACCATTGGCACCAAATGTGGCATCTTATTCTACCTTTTCGTAAGTTTGTTCAAAAATATCTGGCTTGCAGGCATAGAACTCGCCCTGCACTCCTTTAATAATCCAATCGCCTTCGGTGGCAATATGTTTAACTGTTAAACCTATACCGTCTTCTAATGTGCGTATTTCTGCTTCGGCTGGATCATTGTTATGTTCTTTGCGAATGTTGCCTAGAGATTCTCCGCAGAATTCTTCTAACTGTGCAACAGATTCGTCTGTGTAAAAAAATTGTACAGCCTCGATAATCACAGGCTTCTTACGAAATTTCATTATGTTCCTTTGCTAACGTAAAATTAAAAAGTTTATAAAAATACAATTGATCTATCCTGTCAACTTCATAGAAGGTATCAAACGCAACTTCAGTCTTGTCAACAACTAACTGCTTAAACATCTCCAATAAAGGATTATCGCTGGCTACTTCGATGTTGTATAGATAACGGTCATCTGTAAACCAAAAACGATTAATATTTCGCTTCTGTTGTCTGCTAGAAGTAGTCTTCAAATACTTTAATTTTAGTTGACTCTTAACAGGCTTACCCATACCACGAATTATACGTGGAACATCTGTGGTGTTATATTGTTTTTTGAAATCATCGTATATCATATCTTCTTCGTAAAAGTAAGGAAGTTTATAATATATACCTAGGTCTTTGCCTTCGCAGGTATGAATACGATTTTCTAACAAATAGCAAACACGACTTCTAAAGTCACTGATATTTCTAGCATTAGTAAGATTAGACCAAAAGTATTTCTTACCGTAATATTTTCTAATCTTTTCGGCTAATGTTCTAGTTTCATCTTTGATATTATTTTTTACACGGTCGTCTTCCATGGAATAAAAAGAACCTGGATTTCCCTCCATAAGTTCTTTTAGACTTACAGACAACACCAGTGGATCTTCTTGAAACTCCGTGGCTTTTTCTTTATAAGTTGCGGAAAAAATATTATCAAGATCTGAAACTACAACGTTCATTATCTGCCCTCTGTATATTTTTGACCTTTTGGTCCGTTACTAATAAAATCCATTCCGGCCATACGACCTTCGTAAACTCTGCCATTCCAGTTCATTAATAGTTTAACACTTTTGTTCATTACCACAGTTAAGTTACGACCTTCATTGAATGCCATAACATCTGCTTGAACAACTCTACCCGAACTTTCCTGTTTAACTTCGCAGGTAGCATCGTATCTCACTTTAATATTACTCATGGCGCACTCTGTACTTGTTCTGATTCGGATTCATATTTGCCAGCAATGGCTTCTAATAAATCAAAGTTTTCTTCTGCACGTTGAATTGCTTCATATGCTTTCTTCAGTGCGGGATTATTTTCTGCGGCATATTTTCTGGCCTGTTGCTTACTACGCTGTTCACGTGCCCACTCTAACAAACTTTCTGCTTCTTGTGTAAGTTCAACAGTGGCATAATTCATGTTTAGTTGTTGCCATGAATTGCCATCGTTGACTTCCATAGCACTCGTGTTAGGGTTATACCGCAACATACCTGCACCACTGGAGCCAGGACTAATATAGTTACTGCTGGGCTGGCCACCAGATACAGTAACAAATCTTCCACTAGAATTAATACCTTTAATCATTTATACTCCTTATCTAATTCTACATTAGTTAGTCCAGCCACTGTTTGAAATTTATCCCATGCCGCCTTGGCCGCGGGATTAGTAGCCAACTCACTGCTAGGCAAAACTGTTTCTAACCAAATCTCTGGGCGACGACTTGGATGTGCGCCAAACTTTCTTGGCTGGTGCATTTTACCCGAATCATACAATTCGATGCTAATATCACGAAACTGTTGTTCGTTATGATAACCAGTCCATTCTGGGTTACTCCAGATACTGCCCGCACTACGACCACCGCCGTAGCCTTCCCAAATATTGCCCCATTGTTCATCGTTATGCGGATCAAAGTCCGTACGAGTAATGAGAACAAGAACATCATTGATATCTACAACACCATCAACAATGTCTCGAACACAACGGCTATAACTTAATCCAACTTTCATTATACTTCCAATACTATGTTAGGGTTCCAGCCACTATCTTCGCTGTAACCATCTGATTCGTAACCACGTGGATTACACACAACTCTTGTTTCACCAATCATATAATCAAAACAATGATGAGTGTGACCGTGTACCCACAGTTTGATTTGTGGACGATCCAAGATGAACTCACTCAAATCACTGTGGTAAGCACCGTTCATTAGTGTTTCACCTCTGTACTGTTCGTGTACACTTTGGAAACTCGGCGAATGATGTCCTACTACAACAAACTTTTCGTCAGGGCGTTCTGCTACTACATTTTTGATGTAGCCAAGCATATGACGATGACGGATAACAGTATCATGTGGCTTAAGGTTAGTGTAACCTTCTTCTTCCTTTTTGATAACACGAAAGTCATTCATCATATCCCGCACAGCATGGAGTGTCAAAGGATCACCTTTGTTCATGTCAGTCCACAATGTACCACCAATAAATGTTACATCATCAATTTTCTTTGAGCCTGCCTCCAAGAAGTAGACATTAGGGAACTGAGCGCACTCCTCAGATAGTACAGTAAGTGTACGATTCCATTTACCGTGATAGAATTCATGGTTACCCGCTACGTAAATTGTATTTGGGAATTGGAAACTGCAACGTTTCAAAAAGTCACGAAAGCGAGCTACCCTTTGTTGTTTACGTCCAAGGTCAGCAAACGCACCATACTCGTAGATGCTGGGCACAACAGGATGGTCGTAGAGTTCCTCTGCAATCATAATATCGCCGGCAAGAATAAGCACATCGTAATCCTGATCATTTTGGATATTGATGTCGCTAAACTCTAAATGGAGATCTGACACAAGTTTAATTTTCATACTAGTATTATACTTGAAATGTACCGATTCTGTCAATGCTATTGCCCCATTTTAATATAAAAAATGTAGCATCTTGAGCAGTTAGTTTGGCTGTTATAGCATAATCGGTATGATAGTTCATTGGAGCCATATGTCTATGCCATATAGGAGTTTCTACAGCGTGACTCATAACCCATTTACCCGATTCGCTTTCCTGCCATTCTAATAATGGTTGTGCGGCATACAGGTCTGGATCTTCCACATCTCCCATTTTAAATCGATGTACAATTAGTTCTTTGAACTCTACAACCTTGTCATCGATTAAATTATATTGATGTTTGTAATGACCCGGAGGATTATTATTGTAATTGTTTGGAGTGGGCATAGTTACAGGCCAATTAAAACGGCCACTTATTGTTCCCATTTTCTTCCTGCCATTTTCGAACAGACTCAGCAAGTTCTTCTCTAGTACGTAATTTAACGTTTTCTTCAACAACAGTACCGTCATCTTCACAGAGACTGACTTGGAAAGGAGCGTCGATAACTAGGTAGTCATCTTCAACTTGCCAATCATGATTGCCTTCAAACAACCAAGCCGCACCACTGCGCTCGTCGTCATCGTCTGGATCGCCTTCTAGGTAACACTCTTTAATTTGTTCTTGCTCTTCTTCAGTGATATCATCGCTAAATTCAAACCAACAAGCGTGTTGGTCATCTAATTCAGACCCCCAACCGCAGTCTGTCTTAGCGTGTGCTTGAGCATCGCCTTCTAAAGGCAAGTTACAATCCATGTCTTCTTCAACAAACCCTTGACCCCAACGATAGTGATCATCGATGTTGAACCAACTAATTGAACCATCCGCATTTTCGCGGTACATTTCAATGTGCCAGCAGATACTTTTCTTTTCTAACGGTTTGATCAGATATACTTTGCTCATTCTTCAACTCCGAAATGTTCTTGCCACATACGCTTGGGTTCGCTGATTATTGGTTGCCTTGCCATGAAACCATTCAGATTCTACCATTGCATCCAACACCATTCGTTCCATCAACTCTACATACTTTTCTGCGTATGCTTGACTATACGGCATTGCTGTAGTTTCGTTTTGCTTGACAGCATAGATACGAGCCTGTTGCTCAAGTTGTTGAATTCGTTCGTTCATTCTTCGTCCTTAAAGTCAATAACATTACCGTCTTCATCTGCACAGATGATGCGTACAGTTTCGCCGTCTTCGTTTTTAATCTCAATAGGACCCCAAATCCACCATTCAGTTTCATCTTGATACCATGAATCTTCGCGATCTTCTAAATCGTAAATGCTATTCTCGTCGATAAACTCTTGCAGTTCTTCTTCCTCTTCTTCTGTTAGGCCATCAAACTCGATATCATACCAGCAACCACCGTCGTCCATACTGATAAGTTCAACTTCTTCAATATTATTGTATGAGCAGTCTAGCATATTGATGCTGTCTTTTCGGCCATCGCCTCCAGGAACTTCTGTAAATTCAAATTCTGGAGGATTGTCGTCACTGGTTTCTACTGACCATTCTCCCCAACGGAATCCATTGGTGGTAGTAATTCTGCCTTTACCTTCTCGTTGAACCCAAAATTCAACTTCTTGTACACTCTTTTTGTAATAAGTTCTTACTGTCCAGGTTGCCATGCTACTTCTCCTTAAAGTTCTAAACCGTTTTGTTTGGCATAATCCTCGGGTGATTGACGTTTTTTCTGATACTCTGCTTCGTGCATATCGCATAGCGTACGAATCCATCCGCCATCTCTACGTTTGCCAGGAGCACAACATTCTTCGCAACAAGAGTCTGCCCAGGATTCTGCCATGGTAACCATGCCGTGAATGTATTCGTCACCGCCTTGATAATAGAAACGAAGCCCGCCAAACTTTTCTTTAATTTGTTCTACAACTACCTGCGGAATAAGTTCACGAGCAGGTTCTTTTTTATTTTCAACGTCCCAATCGTGTTGCTTCTTTGCCCAATCAATCCTGCCCTGTATATTGGCACAGAGATTTTCTAGGATAGGCCACCAACCTTTACCTACAGCAAATCCGCCGTAGCGTTCCGCAAACATTAATGGAAATCTTTCTTCCATACGTTTAGCAAAGGCTTCGTATTCGTTATACTCTTGATCTTCTGTCATTTTATATCATCCGAGGTTTCAGGGAAATGGCTAATAATTAAATCTAATGCTTCAATGGTACGCATATTGATTACAACATCTTCAGGGTGTAACCAATAGCCGTCTGGATTTGATTCTGTTTTAGGATTCTTTTTCCATTGACGTAATTCTTTTTTCAAGTAAGCACGATAGTCTTTTAGATTAAGACTAGTAATTCGATCCGCAGTTTCGCCATCAATCCATTGATAAGGTTTATGCTTTGCTTTACTCACGACTTCAGTCCTTCTAACGTTTGACGTTTGGCTTCTTCTTTGACTTCTTGTTTATGAATTGTCTGCAATCCGCGAAACATTTCTTCGACTACATGAATAATAGCATTCTTACCGTCTTCAGTTAAGTGACTGTATTCAGGACTTACAGTACTTTCGTGCCAGACTCTACCGTTTTGGCTAAGTTCTAGTAATGCTCCATAGAGCATATCCTTGTGCATACTTCTGCGGATATCAAATTTTCTCGCCACTTTGGAACCCTCTAAAATGTAAGAAGCGCGGAAAGCGTAAAGAGTAACTTCCATCCTGGTTTTGTGTGATAGCGTCAGCACGTACCTCAACGATTTTGCCAACCACCTCTTCACGACCGGACCAATAAGCATCGCGATCAGCATCAGTAAAACCGCTACCAACATTAACAATGATATCACGTCCATCGTCTCTGCCTTCGCAAACAAAAGCGCCAAGTTTTCCGACATTTTTACCTGTTCCTTCTTCTACTGCTGTAACAGCCAATGACACTTCGATAAATGGCTTTAGTTTAAGCCAAGCCACACTACGTTTACATTCATATCCAGCATTAGGATCTTTGATCATAATACCTTCGTAACCGCCATCGATTGCCTTTTGATTAATTTCTTTGAAACGTTTTTTACCTGCATCAGTATCGAGATCGACAAGTTCGTGTCCAACAACTGCTACATTAGGTAACGCATCTTTATGTTTCTTGTGCCAGTAGTAGACCATATCGCTACGATCCGATTGGCTTTTATCCCAAGAGCCTTGTTCAAAGTTTGACAAAGGTAGTACGTCAAACAAATTAAGTACAGCATCATCGCTTTGTACATCACTCTTGCGGTGTACCTGCTTCATCAAATCTTGGAAACTGCTAGACATAACTTCGCCGTCTAGCACCAAATCATATGGCGGAGGATCTTGTTTAACTACTGCACTAATCTGCTCTGCTATGTGAGGAAAATTGACAAGCTCTTTGCCGTTACGACTAAACATATCAACACGCCCGTCGGCCCTGACGATAGTAATAACTCGTACTCCATCAAGTTTGACTTCGATAAGTTTCTTTCCAACCACCTTAGCCTCATGATTTGCGCTATCGTGAGCGAGCTGGCAACTAAACACAGGCACACTATAGTGAGCATATTTCTTCTCCACAACTTTGTTGATTGTTTTTTCGCTTACGCCACAACGCAAGTCTTTAATAAGGATACGACGATACCAGCCATTCCACTGTTTCTTAGTGGCTGACTTTATCATTGTTTGAATCATATCCCTCGCTGTATTACCGGTGACATTGCGAGTGACAAAGCCAGTAATAGCGAGAGTAAAACTGCCCCAGTCTAAGCCTGGACCGTCTGCATCTGTTTTCTCTGGGATTTGTTTAAGTCCAAAGGTAATCATTGGATCTAATGCAAGACGCACACCTTCGAAGAATTCGTTGTTACCTGCCTCCGCTTGTGCAAGAATGATTGCTTCTTTGTTCAAACGACTAGGATGATCTTCTAGTGTACTAATAACATTTTGGCATGGATCGCTCACAATATCTCCTAAAATTTAACTATGCTATTATTTTACTGCCAAATTAACTCTTTGTCAATTGGTTTGACATAATTTAATTGGGTTTCAATGGATTTGGTTGTGTAATTTACACCGTGTGCTTTGACTCTGGCACGTATAGTTTGAGTCTCTCCAGTCTTACCTAGTGCAGACTTATTCAAAAAGTTTACCAAATGACCGCCATCTGTGACAGCATCGTGGGCATAGCAGTTAAGTTTTTTGACATATCTAGTATTAACATATCTAATATTCAGTAAAATTGGCTCACCTACTACTCCGATATGCTCTTGTTTGGCAGTTTTGGACTCTGTGATAATACGTTTCTTTTCCATTTCTTTGAAATACAAACTAGGAACGCTGGCCAAAATACCAAAGTCTTTAAAAATTACTTCAGGTTTTTGAGTACTAGAAAACACTCGTTGCATATAGTCGTTGAGATTGTCTGCAATAACACCAAATGTCAGTCTACGATAATAATGTATAATAGCACTGGCTGTATCTGTATCTTCCTGAGTAACTTTGACCAGTACTTTATAATCTTTATTCAAGTCCGGAACCATTTGATAACTCAAATGTTCTTTGCTATTCCAGCGTTCATCGCTGTCAGGATCTGCATTGGTAAAAGCACTAACGCTGGTATAGCCTTTAGTTCTAAAAATAGCACAGGCCATAGCCAAAACATTTTCAGCAGGCCATGTACGTTCATTTAATGGAGTAAAATCATTCATAATCGATCATCGTTTGTTGTTGAATAAGAATGTTTTTGCCTATTTCAAATAAGCCTACCCCGCCAATAAGGTCTTTAACGCTGGCGTGAATGTTTACTTCGCCATCTTTGTCTATACTGGCCATGACAAATTCTTCCATGCTACCTTCTTCGATACGCTTACGCACTTCTTCGATAACATCCAGCATATTTTCTTTGCGACGTTTTTCGTTGCGGTCGTTGATGTTAATTACTTCCATTAGATTCTCCTTTATTACCCTTAAGATAATCTTTTTCTTTGTAAGTCTTAATCATGTGACAACGACAGCAGAGTGTTTGAATATTTTCTGCAACATCTTTACCACCATCGCTTTGACGTTCTAAGTGGTCGCCGTGCATTACACCACGCATACAACGTAATTTATGGAACGGATCTTCGATATCGTCAAACTGCGGATCAACACGAGGATCGTATCCACACTTCTCGCACACCCACCCACGATAGAATGTGTGTGGACGATCCGCTTTGCCCATACCACCGTACTCTGTTAATTGCAGTTGGTGTTCACGACAGTAACCATCGCTACCAGGACCATCGAAGATTGTAAGGTCATTGTCACAATCTTCTAACTTACATTTGCATTGTAAGCGATATTGTTCCTTAAGGATACTCTGTCCTTTGAGTTTATCCTTATTAGGATCTCTGAGCTTGGACATATTACCACAAGTCTTTCTTAGCAACAGTAAAACCGTTGTTAGCAGAATATTCTGGTGTCTTCAATTTAGTACTCTTCTTAACCTGTGCAATCAAGAACGGAATACCTGTACGCATTTCTGAAGTAAAGCCACGCAATCCTGACTCTGCGTATGACTCTGGGTTGGCCTTCTTGTACCATTCTTCATAGGCCATCTTAACCTTATCCCAGAACGGACCGTTGGGGCCAAAGTCACCATCGAAGTATTCTTTTGTAAATGCCGCAAAGTCTAGCAAGTATTTGTCATCAACAGTAATGCCTTGTTCAAAACACAGATTAAAGTATTCGTATAACTGACGTGCTTCCTTAGGTTCTACAGGACGTTGTTGGTTTAAGTAAGTCCAGTACTGAGCAAACATACGGGTGACTTCCGGATCCTTACGAGTCTTCAGACTCTTGCTCATAAGTGTGTCAGCCAACAAACTGAACGCACCAGGTTGGTCTTCGTCACCAAACTTGCTGTGTGTGGCAAACAAGCCAGCGGCCGCAAGATAATCGTTCTTCTTGGCTGTGTCAGTCCATTCGGTGTCATCTGCACCGTCAACCTTAGAGCCATAAACCATTTGCTTGTACTTGTCAATGAAGTCAAGTTCTTCTTTAGCATCGCCGTTTAACAAAATAAAGTTACGACGAATTTCTAATTTGTGTTTTACATTATACACAACCACTGGCACCATTGTTTGTGCTGTGCGTTCACCGAACACTTTGGTAAGAATAATGTAAAGAGTAATTGCGGTGTGCTGTCCGTCCCAGGCAATGTAATAACCAGGCTTGTCTTCGTCAATATAAACTTGAATAGCCATAGTCATTGTGCTACGGAAGTGTTGAAGAATGTTTAGAACATGTCGCAGATTAAGACTGCGTTGCATCGTGGAGTCAATTAGGATCTTGTCCATTGGCACCATGATTGCTTGGCACAACAGCAGGTCGGTAAAGGTTGTCCATTCTTTGTGACGACGTTTAAATTCGTCAACTACTCCGGTGAGTAGTCCAACAAACATAGGAGCGGTTTTGAGTGCTTCAGCCAAACGTTCTTGTAGAGTTACAAAATGGCTATCCGATTTGAGATATTGCTCGTTGATAATCTGAGCATGGGTTTTTTGTGTCATATAATTTCCTTTCTAGGCCTTCTCTTGGCCACCTACACACAACATTATTATTGTGTATATGGAATATTATACAGTCAAATTATTTAAAAGTCAAGTCAAAGGCGGTATGTAATTCGGCCTTTGGACAAATCGTAAGGGCTCATTTCAATCCGAACTTTGTCGCCCAAGATGATTTTGATTTTATTTTGGCGCAGTCGGCCATTAGTGTAGCAAGTAAGAACATGCCCATTTTCCAAAGTTACCCTAAACATATTGCTAGGTAATACTTCAGAAATGGATCCTTCCATTTCTAATAAATCGCTTTTGCTCATTCTTTAGTAAAGATCATACGACCATCGGTTACGGAGATATGAATTTTATCTCCTTCTTTCCATCCCATTTTTTCACAGATTTCAGGAGGAATTTTGAACATGACATTATCTGGATCTCCAGGTATGTCTTCGAATATTTCCTCTACCGTGTACGTTTTTGATTCGTTCATAATCCTTAGTTTATTATATTAGTTTAAAAATGTCAACTTTTAGTTTACCGATATATTGACATTTGGTGCAGGAAATATCCCCAAACGCACATTCATAGTCAGCGCCGATTGGGTGTTAATAGTTATTGGTAATGATGCGGTATTACTGCTAACCGTCATTACTCCAGTTAATGGAACACTAACATCACCAGCCGCAAATGGATATGTTGCTACAGTAGTAGACCAACGAGCGTTAACTCCTGTATGTACATCAACTTGATTAGGAGTGGCTTCGTAAAAGACTGCTTCGTAAACCATATTAGGTGAACCTAGTGTGCCAGATGTAGACGCTGTTCCCTCCCAGCGAACACGGAAAGTTCTGTTAGGTGCTGTGCCTTCTGCACCATAATAGATTCGTTGACAACTATTGTCTGCAGAACTTATCATTATCTTTGGATAAGGAGGGTTAGTACCATTTAACTGACTCCAGTTTGATGAACCAGCACCAAATGTGATATATGTATTTGTTCCAATATAAATTGTATTGTATGTTGTACCACAGAATGTTACATTGAACGGCAGTGGAACAGTCCAGTATCCATCGTCTTGACTGCCAACAAAGGTCAACGCTCCAGGCACAGTAGGTGTTGAACTAGACAATGCTAGGGCACCTAATATACTATTTGTAATAACACTACTGGAACCGTTAGGTAAACCAGTAGTTAAGAATCTATTTCCGCTGTTAGGTCTTGTATCTAAAGTTATACCAGTAACTATAGCATCAGCAGTATAAACACCAGAGAACGCAGTAGTAGTCAATGAACCGGACGGCGCAGGCTTTGCTGTAATAATATAAGGAACCTGTGTACCATTAGCAACGTTAGTAGTAGTTAATGTTACTGTAGCAGTTTGAGTATTTGATACTGTTGAATCGTCTACTGCTAGACTAAATGTTGCGGCCTTATTATAACTGTTAAGAGTTTTCTTTCTTGGATATACTTGTCCACTGGTAGGTCTGTACCAGTTGTTTACTGTTGGGAAAGGTGTTGGATAATATCCACCGACTTCTTGACCTGGATGTCTTGTTCCTTGAAAGAACAACATCTTTCTACAACTATTTGGATTGTAAGTAAACCCAGCATCTTTACCATCAAACGTTCCGCCGTTGGTACTTAATACTGTGTCTGTACTAATTGCGGCTATTAATGCACGAGCATCTGCCTGTGTCATACGAGGATATTTTTCTGCATAACAGGCAATTACACCTACGGTATTAGGACAACTCATACTAGTGCCAGGACACTTTTTAAAATTATTATTAATTGAGTCAGATCCGCCTAATGCAGTAACTCTTGGATCAGTAGCGGCAGTCCCATCATACAACGATGCTCCACTATTCCAAACACTTTGAACACCAGAACCGGGTGCATATACATCAATGCGAGGACCGTAGTTACTAAATTCTGCTTTGTAGTCGCCGACCTCAATACCAGTCGAGGCGTAGATACTAGCATTTGTTGCTTCGTTGTGTTGTCCTATTGCTCCGCTACAGATAATTTTTGTATCTTCTGTGCCACCATTTGCCGAGCCAGGACTACTACCTCGGTGAATATAGTAACTAACTCCTCCGTAGACCATATAATTGTCATAGTCAGGACCTCCAGGAACATCTATATACCAATAACTATTTCCTGCGCTGGCTACAATGATGACGCCTTCGCTCATCGCCTCAATCATATCTATATCCGTTGCGGAACTTTGTGTTGGCAATGCCGCACCAGTACGGATCCTAAATGTGTCTAAATCTGCTGTAGTCCATCCTGTACTAGGACGATTATATGTAACACCTCTATAATACACAGAACTAATGCTAGACTCTGTAATTCCATTTAAACGATATCCCCAACTGTTATTCATAACTGTTGGATTTTTAACACCAGTCAACGGATTGATTGGTTTATTTTTATGAAATTCTCTTACATAATCTATGCTATCGTAGAATGTAATATTATAGATATTAGCATCGCGAGCAAACCCTTGTGTGTTACCTGCACAGTTTCCAGTAGTATGTCCACCATGTTCTTGTAATCGGTAACCCGGATAACTGTATTCGCCTGCCGCACCACCAGTTACTACAGGATTGTGTTGCTCCCAGTTGTATTCAACCATTCGGCTATAACCAGTACCATCTGGATTCTGTGCATATTCGTACACAGTAGGGTACGGAGTTCCATCGTCCATAACAACTACGTCAACATTTTTACCACTGGCATCCATAATAATAGTTGCCGCTTGATTAACTGTGCCAGTAATACCCCAATTACTAATATCTGTTTTTCTGTTTAGTCGTAACAGGCCCCAGTTGATATCGACGCTGTCGCTGGCCACACGTTTGTCAAAGTTTGAACTAGTTTGAGTAAACCCGTCACAGCCGATAACCATACCAAGATCTGTATGATTTAATTCAACAGTAAAAACTCTAGGATCGTTTCTAACCTGTGCCGCTTCGTCATAGGTCAACATATAATGTGTATTTCGACTAATAGGTCGTCTGTTAACACACTCTACCATTCGATCAGGAATGTATAAATTTCCGCTAGGTGTTTCCATATCTTTATAAAACTCTTCCGAGTCTTTAAAGTCTTTTAAGGTAACAATGTATTCTTTAAGACTTTGATCTTCTGGATTCCCTAGATGAGGAATTGGTGTTGTCATATTATGCTTCCAATTGTAGTAGTTTTACTGTAACAGTAATAGCCGCTGTTGAGCCGCTTCTGTTAACTACTTTAATTTGTATATCTGTAGTTGGACTAGATTCATCGTTATAGCCAAATACACCAGGAGTAAATGTTTGTGTTTGTGCTCCGGTAGTAATTACCTCAGCAATTACTCCACTACCTGGTACTGGATCATCTGTAATTGCACGACTAGCATCTGCTGTACGTGCCGCAGAAGATGTATAAACAGTTACCCAAGCCGCCGCACTAGTTTGAATACTTAATAACGCATAACCACTGAAGCCTGTAATTGTAGCATTAGCACTGGCTAAGTTTGCTATCGAAGAAGTAGTAACAGAACGTGTTGTTCTGGTCGATAGTGTACCACCGCCGCCCCCGCCACCAGTTGCATCGGTATCATTAACCCATGCACTACCATTCCATTTTAAAACTTGCCCAACACTTGGACTAGAAACAGTCACATCTGCCAGGTCATTAATACTGGCCGTAGAAATATCTGTGCCACCACCTCCGCCGCTAATTGTTGTCCATGCCAATGTTCCTGAACCGTTTGTTGCTAGAACTTGTCCACTGGTTCCGTCTGTGGCTGGGAATGTGAACCCTGGAAATCTTGTTGTGCCGTTTTCTTTGAATACCCATGTAGGCTTGGTAATATCGTTGAACGTTTGAATATAGATATCGTTCTCAGCATATAGCCCCCAACCAATAGTTGGACCTGCTAGGAATTCTTTCCAACCAACTGATGCTTGTCCATTGGCAGCACTGCCTGCATTAATAATACCGTTGTTAGGTAGTGTTACTGAACCGTCTGTATTAAATGTAAAATCTTTAGTACCGTTTGTAGTTAATTTAACACCGGTATTATTTAAAATAATTTTATTAGTATATGCGCTATGACTTACACCCCAGTTAAGTGTAATGCTACCTGCGGTATCGGCAACATTAATGGCAAACGGGTCGTTAGTATTTCTTGTATATCCGTCCACAGCCAATGTACCGTTGTCAAATGCAATAGTGCCACCTGCTGGTAATGTTAGAGTACCATCGTCTCCAAATATCCAACCATGCACGGTTGCACCATAGTTACCAGTTGAAATCTTTACTGCCTTTAATCCATCGGAATCAGAATTAAAGCCAATGGTCGCCAAATCGAGACCGTTAGAAGATGTCCAGCCTACTAATATCTGAGAATTATTACCCGGTGCCGCAATATGTATTGATTCATTTAGTGCCTGAATCATCATCGTTCCGAGACTTGGGCTATAGTCGCCTAACTTAGCAATTTTTAAATTAGTAGGAAAATCTAACGCACCGTCTGTACCAAATGACCAAGTATTAGTACTATTAGTAATCGAAGGAGTTGTGACGTCTGCAAATTCTACGCTATCTGTTGTGTTTAAATTTTGATTAGGTGCATCTAACAAATCGTTATAACTTACACTCTGACCAATAGTTGCACTTAAAGTGGTAGCAGTTGCTTGACAGCGAACAGCGAAAGGAATCTGTTGCCAATCGGACGCTACAAAGGAGGCAAACGGATCAGTTACGCCACCGATGTAAACATACATATAATCTGTACAGATTGTAGCAACATCAACAACTCCATTGATATCGCTGTCAGAATAGTGGTTACCGCCAGTGTCTACGGTGGCGCCGCTGATATAACCATCAGCATCTAATGTTGCAGAATACGTTGCTCTGATCCATCCATAGGGAACAGTTAGTTGTGTACCACCTAATACTGCCCATGCAAAAGCATCGATTAATTTAACATTTAAAGCGTTCCCCCATGTTCTGTCTTGTACTGGACCTGCTTTGGGATAGACTTCAACTGCTTGGTGTCCAGTAGGATCATAAACACCAGGAAGAATAACCTGTCCATTAGTAGTTGCTGATAGTTTGGCATCGCCAATATACACAGATCCAGAACCAACATATAAACTGTGCCAACGATTTGTAGGGCTACCTAAGTTGTATGTTAAATCACTGTCTGGAACAATATTTTGTGATACTGCTGAAAAGTCACCTTCTGGAATTGTAGTGTACAATTCTCCGATCATTGTATCAATCTTTTTTAAGGCTGATCCTAACGGTTCTCTACTAATGCCGTCGCCTAAATTTAATGGTGTATATGCCATGGGAAATCCTCGCTTATCCTATATTTAGCGAGTTTTGGTATAGATACAATAGTCAAAAAAATACCCGCCGAAGCGGGTAAAGTTTGTAGTTTATTCGTCTTCCCAGGGTACAGGAATCCAACCTAGTTTAAGTAAATCTGCTTCTATTTCTTCTGTAACAATGCCTTCGGGCACATATCCTGTACGCTTTTGCCATTGTTCATTAGTTTCTTTAGCATCGTACTCTTGATTAAGTCCGCCCATACCTGAACAGTACCAATCAATGTAATCACCTTCTTGACGCATATCTGCAACAATGCCGCCAGCACTACGCCAACTAGCACTCCACAAATCTTTGTCAGGATCTTGTCGCAGATAAGGAAACATTTCTTTACGAACAAAACGCATATTACACATAGCCGCATAAAGATTCTGTGCATAGGCATCGCTGTTACGAACCTTGGCTAGAATCCAATCTGTACTACGTAGGTCGTATTCTAAATTATTTTCCTGCCATTCGGGGTTAGACATGTTTTCTTCGTCTTGTTCACGAAAGGTTTTAAAAAGATTTAAGTAATCTTCTCTAGGCTCTTTACCTTCTTCCGCACAACGTTCGATATATCCGTTTAATTGAAAACTATGACGCTCTGGGCTTGAGCTTATTTTAACGTTTGTATCCGGTGAATCCGAGTTTTCTGTAGGCATTACGCACTCCTATAGCCTGTCGTTTAGCATCTTCTAACGCATTGTGTTTTGCATCCTGCGGCATTTCAGGATCTGCTAGTTCAAACAATGTACGTGTGTCACGCATTTCCCAGAAGTTCCAAGGATATGCACGACCTAATTTTTCGTAGATATTCTGCAAAATCATTAAGTCAAAAGTAGCACCGTGACTCCAAAAATGACTGCACCCCCATGCTAGTGCATGAAACTGATTAATAACTTCATGGATTGGAATACGATCCCTTGGATCAAATGCTTCCTCCATGATGTTAGTATCCTGCTGATTCCACCATTTTAGTGTGTCGTCGCTTACAGTACAACCTAGAGCATCTTGGCTGTCTATCTCCACACGCAGATAAAGTTCTTTCATGGGTGCATTTGTAAACGGATCAAACCTTACTGCGCCCAAGGTAAGAATAGTTGCTGTAGTCTTTGTGTCAAGAGTTTCCAAGTCGACCATTAAGTGTTGTGCCATATATTATACCAGAATGAAAATGATTAAAAGATAACCTAGTTGATGAGCCATTTGATCTAGGCCTAAATGATTCCAAAATTCCTTAGTAGTAATATCTCTATTACCCCAATTCATTTTAGCCCAGTCTATGTGGTAGTGCATTATAAAATCTAACGCACCCATAGCCAGTGCTACATTAAGATTGGCCACAGTTAGCACGACTACGGTTGTACCAAAGCCGTGTTTTAGACTGTGTTTAATGCCACGCCAGTCGAGATAAATTCCTTTATGCTTGACCTCTTCGTCACTTTGATTAACAAAGTCAATGTACCAATGCTTAACCTGAAGTAAAGCCAATAGAATGAGTGCAATAGTTAGATAGTCCATGCTTATGATTATACTATCTTATTAATGTAAAGTCAAGTTTACTTCTTGGGTTTATCGTTCGATTCGTCCAAATCGTAGTATTCGTTTTTCATTATTGCTTCATCAAACTTTTCTGCATCTGTCTTTTTATTTTTTCGAAAAATGTTATCGTAATTATTACGATAGTTGTCAGTGACTCCTTTGGTTTGAATAGAGTCGCCTGTGATGTCGTTTCTTGCTACCATACCACACTCCTTAAAAGTATAGTTATCTGGAGAAGGTCAAGTTCTCCAGATTTCCTTAAAGCCTTCGTCTTCGGTTGGCATTTCAAAAGTATCAATCATGCTACGCATAACTGAATCTGGAATGTTCTTGCCTGGACGACTGGCTAAACGTCGATCCAATTCTTCCTTTTTAGGAGTTGGAAATACCACAGCAATATGTTCATAGTTAGGCAACATATTGAACTTACGCTTACGGCTCTTAATCGAAACACTGGTCTGATCCCAGATGATATCTAAATTATTTGCCTTACAAATTTCGACTTGGTTAGCCATCAACTTTACGGCAATAGGCATATATTCATCAAAAACTTCGTTGTAGGTTTTACCCATTTTTTCAGCGTATTCTTCCACAAACTTATCTGTGCTAACCACAGGAATATCCTTAGCCCAGTCTTGATTCTTAATCCAAGTGCTCTTACCTGCACCTGGCACTCCGATTAATTGATAACACTTCATGGTTGAAAGTTGTCCCTTCCTTTTGTATGCTTACTGATTTCGGCTAAGGTTGCCCTTAGCATTTGAATTTCCATTGCGGCTTCTTCTAACAAGTTAGCAATCTTGTCGGGCTTACCTTCTGTGACTGCTAACCTGCCAGGAATCTGCCTACGTATCTCTGCTCGTTTATACAAGCGGAACACTAGGCTTTGCTCTGCTACAGGCAAATGACTTTCATCTTCACATCTCATACTGTCTCCATATAGTTGCGTACCCAAGATAAACGAGCTTGCTCGTCCATAGCAGTATACTCCTCAATGTTAGCACGGATAGCATCCACTAGTGGATAGTATTCTTCGTCTAAATTGTGCTTGATGTCTTTGTTCAAGTCTACTAACTTGTCTGTGCGTGGATTGCGAGCAACCCACTTTGAAGTCAAGTAGTAAGGTGACTTGATCTTAGAACCAACGCCGTCCTTAGTATAGAATACAAAACCTTCGTGCTTAACAGTCTTTACTAGAGCCTTTAACTCGCCTACTGTAGTAGTAAAGATATCCACAGGGAGGCATCCAAGATGCTTGCCCAAAGGTTCTAGCGTAAACTTTTCGTAGTATAACTTACCGTTCCAGTCTTTGTGACGGAATCCGATAAAGTACAGTCCAGGTTCTTCAGGTATGATGTGTGGGTCAGTTGGATGAACGCACTCAAACATAAAAGTAAAATCTGGGGCACATCTTAGTACATCACGGAAGTTATCAGTGATATATTCCTTTGCCATATCGACAAACTCGCCTGAAGTAGAACCTGTTGTTGAAACTAGGATATCTCCATTGTGCCAAGTCATAGCAACCATAAAGCCGTTAACTTTACGAAGTGCTGTGATCTCAGTATCGTCGGATAGCACTGGTGCTTCCTTTTCAATACCATAGTTATAGATCTTTGTGAATGGTCGTTGTACTACATTAAACTCAGAGTCTACAATAGTACCTCGACATTCGGCGATGTATTCGTTCCACAAGTTATCGTAGAACACTTTCTTCTTGTACTTTAGCACATAGATACCATCGCCACATTCTTTCATGTTGACTAGGTTACTAGTGTTTACATACTCCTTCAATTCATCTTTAAACATGATGACCCTTAATTTCGTTGTTTTTAATTCTGCCAATCGCATATTCCATTGACACAACAATCTCACCGGTTGAATCCATACCTACATCGAATGCACGATACTTTTCTAATCCACTAACACCTCCGTGTAAGTGACCATGAAAATGTAATGCTCCTCTGTGCATTTGATCCCACTCAGCAATCGGATAGTGAAACATGACAATCTTGTGACCATCATATGTAATATCCAAATACTCGTGTACTTCTGCAAACGCACCACGGAACGTTTCGTCCATCAATGTCTTACGGTCATGATTTCCTCTAATTAAAATCTTTGTGCCATTCAAACGCTTTACCATTCTACCAGCATCACTACCTGACATGAACGCTACATCGCCTAAGATGTAGACTGTGTCTTCAGGTTTGACTTTATGGTTCCATTCTTCGGCCATGGCGTTGTTCATATATGCAACGTCGTCTTTAAATCGTGCTCTCGTCACTGGACAGAACTTCATGATGTTCTTATGTCCAAAGTGTAAGTCGCTTGTAATCCATGTTTTCATTTTTTCGCTCTTCTTTCTTGTTATATTATACAGCCAAAAGAACGCCCTGTCAACTCTCGAAGACAGGGCAAATGTTGTTTTTATACAACGGGCTTGTATGTGCGCCAATCGTCGATGTTGGGCTTTTCGTCCGCATCGTAGGTCCAACCCAAGGCTCGCATCATTCTGTGCTTAACGAGCAGATTAGGGCTTCTAAACCGCCCTGTATCCTGAAAGCCCAGCATTACGCCTACTTCGCATACAGCACCGCTACGACAAATTCCAGCAAAACAATGAACAACAACGTTCATTTTGTTATCCAAAGCGTGTTGTAAAAGAGCCACAAGTTGATTGGCTTGTTCTTGACTACACTTCATTGCTTCGTCGTCTACGTGGTCGTTTTCCTCCACGTCCAAAAATTCAAAGTTATGAATTTCCTTGAACTTATGGGCAGGAGTAGGACGCCAGCTCGCCGGGTCAACGATACTAATCAGCATACTATTTTCGCCTGCTTCGTGATGAAATCTTTTTGGGATATCATCGGCGGCTACATTTTCAATCCAAGGCATAATGCCTCCTTATTTTTTCATTGCTTCCATCATTCCGAAAAGTTCAGCCCATTGTTCACTAGGCTTTTGACCTTCGTTAAGATTCATAATAGCAAGAAAATCCTTGTAGTTTTCTGGAACCTTGAAATAGATGTTAGCATAAGTGCAGTCAAATGAGTCGTCCTCATCATGACTGTACCAAGGATGTTCTGACATTTCATCAAAAACATCTTCGTAGTCTTCACGGTTACCACCACCATTACGTGTATGAACAACAATGTAACCTTCATCCATATAGACATTACGGAAACGACCAAAGTCGCTTGCAGTTTTGCCTAGAATTTCAAGTAACTTTCCGCTATCGGGATTCATGCCAAATATCATGTTGTACATTGACATAATTACTCCTTTACAAAATCAACTCTTTCACTGTAATAGCCATTCGATTGACCTAGCCAACGAATGTCCACATAACCCTTGCGAGTTGCAAACTTGTAGAAAGTCCATGTGTAAGACTCGTATGCTTCGAAGTCGGCTGGGCTTTCGCCATCAACTTCTTCTGCTATTAGAATCTCTGAACCTACTAAGTCCTGCAAATCGCCGACTATGCTTTCTATGCTTACGCTTTCGCAACAGTCTTGCTCGTGATACATACGATAGCGTTCGCCATCTGTGGTTTCAAAAACGATCTCGTCGCCACTCTCGTTGATGTTGGACAAAGTCTTGCCCTTCAACACATCAACGTTACAATATTCTCTGTCCCAATATCCCATGATATCTCCTTACTGCTTTCGCCGTTTCATCCAGGTGTAATCTACACCGTCTGGACACTTTCCATCTACAATGCTGTCAGCACCAAACATGCCAACAATTTCGTATTCGCTACTTTTGATAGTTACAAATACTGCCAATGTTTTTGCCCAATCCATTGCTGGGCCAAGATTATCAAAATCTCGTTCGTAAACATTCTTGTTTACATCTTTCCATATTACTTTATACATTCAATTATTATATCTTCACTTCAATATTTTGTCAATTGGTCCCGCTACTACGAATCGAACGTAGACTTACTCTTTAGGAGAGAGTCGTTCTATCCATTGAACTATAGCGAGGGAGGGAATTTGGTGTGACCGGGAGGGTTCGAACCTCCAAGGACGGCATATCGCCTAGTCCCGACCCACGGAGTGTTTCACAACAGTCCTGGAGCTCTGCCTATTCGCTCACGGTCACATACTAAGTATATAACCTTTTCAGCAGTTTGTCAACGGGTTATGAGGTATTCGTAGTTCACTGTGTTGTCGTTTTCTTGCAACACACAGGCACCATTTCTGATATGGAACTTGTAGGCCATTTCAGTTTTTGGGCTAAGTGTTACAAAACGATTAACAGTTGGGAAAAGTTCTTTTATTTGATCCACTACACCAAAAAGTAGCTCTGCGGCCGCACCCGGCGCATAACTCCAAATTGTATAGAAGATTGCTGTAGTTGGTTCTGTGGGTGTTTTAGCCAAATCTTCAACAGTTGTTGGCACAAAATCGTGCAGACTAACACAGACCATTGCACGTGGTTTTTCGCCTTCTACAGTGGTGGCGACAAATCTGCTACCGCTAACACGAAATTCTTTGGGAATTTCTGGACGTACTGGATCATCCTTGATATAGTCAAGTAATGGATTAGTAGTTTCTCTGATTAATGTTAGCATATAACTATTTAGCATTTAGTGGGCAGATTATGGTGTTATGGTGGTAACGGTGAGATTCGAACTCACACCTTGCTCCGTATGAAGGAGGTGCACGACCATTATGCTACGTTACCAGATTATTAGTAAGATGTCCCGAGAGTTTTGGTTTGGGTAAGGCCATCCGACGGTGCGATTCGTCCCTCTCTTTGTCTAGCCCAACATGAAGTTCTTGTAGTCTCAATCCGCTCACCTTGCACCGGCGCTTGATACATATACTCTACAGCATTAAAGTTTATAACTTCAATTAACAAAAACTTCCGATCTTTGTTAACTCCTTGCGGATGCTTTTAGAACCTTAACTACTTACTAATAAAAGGGGTGGAGAGAGAAAGGCAAGTAATAGACTGGACAATGTACAAGCGGGCTCTATAAAGATACCCTTAACAAGTCACAAGGCGCAAAGCACAGGGACCTGTATATTTCCAGTTAGCAACTCACAAAGTCGATTAATATATAGAACTGGTTCACACAAGCACGAAACGTTTTCAAGACGTTTTGCCAGTAGTTGATGTTCGGTCTCTATAAGAGATCAAACCTTAGGCATGTAGCCTAAGTCTGTCTATCCTAATCTCCTTCTCTACTCCAGGCTCGGGCTTTCGCCTTTGCCAAAACTTGGTTGCGGGACCTGGAATCGAACCAGGATCTAGAGCTTATGAGACTCTTGAGTTACCGTTTCTCTATCCCGCGATAACTTTATAGGTGCTCTCTGTTCGACTCGAACGAAACCTGCTGAGCTCCTTATCTTCCTGGCACTTTCGGTGGGTAGTCGACTTAGCACCTAACTCGTGTTATCCAGTGTAGTTCAGCTCAGAGAGCATTTATAAAGTGTCTAGCCACTCCCACCACAGGAGCCCTAAACCGAGCTGTTACTCTGTCCACTAGCCTTTCCATTTAGACGGTGCTGAGGTCCGCCTTTGTGATTTCTCAAGTCGCTTTAAACAAGCCTTGCGGTAGATCCAATGCACCGAGCCATTAAGGTGTAGCAATTACCTAACTCTATCACGCTGAGTTAACGCGGGGTCTGTTACAGTAAACCTTCTGCTTGCAGAACTGCTTCTGTTTTGTCAGACAATTGGATAGTTGTCTGAACATTTAACTCTAGGATTTCATCCTGAAGTTTTTGTTTCTGCTTTTTAGCAGTTGCCACTCTACGACGGAATCCGTCTAGATCTTCACGAGTGAGCACACTAGTGTCTACTGTGTCGTTGTAGCCATAGATGCTACGACGGTTTTCGCTTTTGTCGTTACGGATCTTGTCCAAACGACCTGCTACAACCTTTGCGCTTTCGCGAACGGTCTTACTAGCCAATCCGTTGTAGAATTGGATTTGTTTTTCTAGATGTGCAACATCGGCCAATCTAGTGTCGATTCTAACTTCTGTGTTAGCACCGCTGACACTTTTACGAATCTCGTAAAGTGCTTCCACTAACGCATCTCTGCGTGTAAGGTTGTCGCAGAGTGTTCCTGCAACTTTGGAAATTTCTTGTTCCGCTTCTTGGAACTCGTTGATTTTTACTGTGGTCTCAAACTGGAAACCTTTGACGGTATCGTTGATACTGTTCTGAAGTGCATTTGCCTTACGTAGGGAGATATTCATTTGTTTTTCCTTTAATGTTTCTATTATACAATCTTTTAAATCTAAATCAATGCCTTTTGGCAAAACTGGAGCGGGAGACGAGGTTCGAACTCGCGACATTTACCTTGGCAAGGTAATGCTCTACCAACTGAGCTACTCCCGCATATGAAGAACCTAAGGCAAAGTTTATAACTTATCCAAAGGCCATATATGGTACACGGTACGGGAATCGAACCCGTCTTACTGACGTGAAAGGCCAGTGTCCTAAACCGATAGACGAACCGTGCATTACTTGGCTCCCCAGGGTGGGATCGAACCACCGACACCCTGATTAACAGTCAGGTGCTACTACCGCTGAGCTACTAGGGAATAAACTTGGTACCTGGTGACAGTTTCGAACTGCCGACCCTCTCGGTGTAAACGAGACGCTCTACCACTGAGCTAACCAGGCAAACTAACATTGGTCGGAGTACAAGGATTCGAACCTTGGACCCTCTGGTCCCAAACCAGATGCGCTACCAGACTGCGCTACACTCCGAATGATGGAGCGGGAGGCGAGAGTTGAACTCGTCTATTTCAGTTTGGAAGACTGACGTGTAACCACAAACACTTCACCCGCATATTTTGGTGCCCCAGGAGAGACTCGAACTCTCACGGCTCTCGCCACTGGCTTCTAAGACCAGCGTGTCTACCATTCCACCACCAGGGCATTAACTGACAATACTATTTAAGTATTCCTGAATTGTCGTTGCAATTTTTTCTTGCACAGACAATTTAATTTTTGCATTCTCACCATTAGCACTCATATACTGTTTTCCGTATTCAGTACAATCTATACCAGTGTGCATAAACTCTTTAAAAATTTCTGAGTTGTCAGGATTAGGATCTCCAAACCTAACAGTCGTCCATTTAATATTTTGAGAATCTAAAAACTTAATTAACATATTGTAACCATTTCTATGTCTACGAATATGCCAATCTTTGCTTTGACTTTTTTGAAAAGCAATACCGTTTAATCGCTTTTTATGAACTTCAATTGGATATCTATCTGGATTCCATTCTCCGTCTACATAATTTTCACGTTCAAATACATATCGTTGATTGTTATATTTGAAACTGTGTGCTATATGACTAAACGTGTAATCTGTAACTAATACATGATCCGGTTTAGGATTCTCTGCTAGGTACTGTTTTAATCTTTTGTGATGACCTATAAAATGTCCACCGTTAATAGATATATTAACTACATTGGAAACATTTAAGAAATTAGGCCATGCGGCTTTTTGTTCTTCTTCCCATAGATAATGCCAAACAACATTTTCCATATTGCCATTGGGCATAGGTGTTGTAACATTGTTTTCTTTTCTATGTTTTAGATACCATTTAAAAACACTTCTAAAATCATTATGGAAACGTAGACTCCAAGTCCTCGGAGCATCGTCGTTGACTATGTCACCAGCCAAACAATTATTGCCATTACTTTGGCAATCTCCTAAAATTAAAAGTGTTTTCATATTAATAGTTATCTTGGCGCACCGTAGGGGACTTGAACCCCTGGCCTCCGACGTGACAGGCCGGCGCTCTGACCAACTGAGCTAACGGTGCAAATTCTATTCTGAAACACACTAACCAACTACCAGAAGCATTTATAATGCCGTTATTCGGTTCGAGCTAATGTGTTTTAGAATAGTGCTAACGCTGAGATTATACGTTAGCCAATAGTGCCTCTAGCATTATAGTCAGCCTTGCGAGCCAACCTTCTCTAGACATCCACATAAGCCATTACTGTACCTATGTCCACTATCAGCATCGCCGTTTTTAAAGACAGGCAGTAGTCTTGTCGCCATATGCTATTCTACGCTATCTACTCCGTTGACCTTGCGAGCCATTCAGCGGCGCTAACCACTTACGAAACTTCCAGCATAAACAGATTTCACCTTGCGAGCTACGTCTGACTCGATTACCTTGCGGCTCGAGTATTAGATGCTTTTCACATATGACCGAGGCAGTCTTTGCATTTTATAATCGATAGTTGGGATCGAACCAACAGTCCATTGCTTAAGAGGCAATTGCGTTACCATTACGCTATATCAAACCTACCGCGATGAGCTGCCTCTGTTGCTCAATAACCTTTTGGATTACTGAATACAACTCACCACATACCTTTTGTCTCGCGGACTACTCAGTGATATTTCACGATCAATGTCCTGCATCAAAACAGTCCACTAACCATTAATATTGCATACAAGCCCTTAGGAGCGACCCCTTGGACAAATACACTACCCTTTCTCATACCAATTCGCAAGTTGGTTTTGTTAGGAAGTCAGCACCACCCGTTACTTTTCATGCACCCTGGTTCCCTTGCGGGCCAGTCGATACACATTCTTTCCCTAACACTTGCTTCATTGTTACATCCACCGGTCTTCTCAGTGAACGCTACCTCGCGGTAGTGAGCAGGCTTGTTTACATGAACCATTACTGGCGGAGTTGCGTAGGCTTACCTCCTTTGGGTTGATCACTCAACTTATTCTTCGTCAACGGCGAACCGCCAACAGGATAATAAACTACCCTTAAATTTTTACCATTAAAAAATAACATTACACCCTATGGGATGAAACGTATTTCTGAGTGGAGTTCGATTCTCCTCATAAGCCATTGTTCACGGTTTTCTCAGAAGGGTAAGATGGCCTTATCCTTCATAAGTCTATGCGTCCATAGACGATACCCGTCAATGCTATTTCTTAATGGTGGATGCGGCTGGAGTCGAACCAGCAGTGCCGTAAGGCGGCGGATTTACAGTCCACTGGGGTTACCAATTTTCCTACACATCCATATCTGCTTGAAATTTTTAAAGAACTAGGTTAATTTCTTAACTAGTCTCTATTGTATATGAACTTTAGAAACTAGTCAAGACATTTTGGCAGTGAGTAAGGGATTCGAACCCTTGATCCCCGTTTTTGCAGGAATGCCTTCTTAGCAGGAAGGTGCCTTCGACCAGCTCGGCCAACTCACTATATTTGTATTATACGATCAACTGTTAAACAAGTCAACACCTTTTGGCCGAAGCGGTGAGATTCGAACTCACGGACCCTTTCGGATCGTCTGTTTTCAAGACAGGTGCAATAAACCGGACTCTGCCACGCTTCGTTGTTTTACTTGTATAATTCGTTGTAGATAGAATCTGCTACAAATGTGGTACCCCTGCTCCGATTCGAACGGAGAGAACTTCTCCTTTTGAGAGAGACGACTTTACCAATTTGTCCACAGGGGTATATCTGGTGCTCAAGGAAAGAATCGAACTTTCGATTGTGTCGTACCAAGACACTGGTATACCATTTACCTACAAGAGCCTTGGCGCCTCTGAGTAGATTCGAACTACTATAACCTGGTTTAGAAGACCTGGCACTGCTCCATCAGCAGAGGCATGGTACCCTTGGTTGGATTCGAACCTACACACAACGGATTTTAAATCCATTCGCATTACCAATTAGCGTACAAGGGCATAATTATGGTGCCGCCCCTTGGGATCGAACCAAGTTCCTCGGTGCTTCAAACCGGTGCAATGACCACATTTGCTAAAGCGGCGATATTTGGGGTGAAGCCGGGAATCGAACCCTGCCTTACTGTTTCACAGACAGCCGTGCGGACCACTACACTAGCAACACCATTGGCCGGCCCTGAGAGACTCGAACTCCCAACCTCCAGTTTCGAAGACTGGCACTCTAATCCATTGAGTTAAGGACCGTTAAAATTGGCAGGCCTACCAGGACTCGAACCTGGAACGACTGAGTCAAAGTCAGTTGTGTTACCATTACACCATAGGCCAACAGATTGAATTTGTAAGTAGTTGCCCCATCGTTATAGCAACCATTCACCCATGTATATAAAGCCGGCTGGGACTCGGTACGTCACTTGGGATACTAGTCCAGTTAGCAACCAATCTGCAGGGATCTTCCGATCCCCCGGGAGTTGAACCCGTCCCCTTTTACTATTAAGGTAGTTCGAACTTACCTACAATAGCGTGACATTCTCTTGCTGACACTTACAAAACTTGGTGCCCCAGGATGGAATCGAACCACCACACCCTGCTTACAAAACAGGACCTCTACCACTAAGGATACAAGGGCAAAATTGGTCTCCACGGTACGATTCGAACGTACAGCCTCCTGACTCCAGATCAGGCCGTCTACCAGATTGACATTACGCAGAGATAAAAATAATTGCGACCGAAGGACTCGAACCTTCGCGGTAATCTAGAATGCCCCGGCAAGGCCGGTTAACCCACCATTGTCGCAAATTTGGTGGAGGCCGAGGAAATCGAATCCTTCTAGACATCTTCCTTGCAAGGGAAGACCGTAGCCCACTACTGCCCCCAAATTGGTGTTAGTTTCTATACCACCCATTGAAACTAACAAACATTGAGAGAACATGGATGAACCCACAAGATCTCTATTTGCTCTGGTATAGCGTACGGGGATCGAACCCGCCTAGTCACCTTGAAAGGGTGATGACCTCCCCAGAAGTCGAACGCTATGTAAATTGGTTCCTGGACCGAGAATTGAACTCAGAATGACCGGTTATCAGCCGATTGTTATACCATTTAACTATCCAGGAATAATACTATACAAAAAGAAACTAACGACAATGCGCTATGCACCCAGAGTCTATAGTTCCTGGCTGTGGTTAGTTTGTTTTTATACACTACCATATGGAAGCACTCTTATGCCTTTTTCGTCATAAGATGGTGGCCCGTCCTTACTACTGACGCTATGCGACCAGTTAAGAATGCTTTCATATGGTAGGGGCACAGAGAATCGAACTCTGATTTACGGGTTAAAAGCCCGCTACTTTAACCATTAAGTTATACCCCCATATGGTCCCTGCTGTGAGATTCGAACTCACACCTCATTGATTAAGAGTCAAGTGCGCTACCATTGACGCTAAACAGGGTTGTACGTATTGATTTGATTTTACGTGCCAACCCTAGACCATACGGGAGATCTAGAGTGACACTAACGTTTAGCACGTTTCATGCTACTCTCCTTTTAATATTTTTTCAAAACTTGATACAACACGAACATTATAACTAACACTACAAGTACTGCCATAATATTCTCCTTATGGTCCCCCGTTGAGGAATCGAACCTCATCCTGGACCTTATCTAGATTAATCGGTTATAAGCCGACCTGCTCTCCATGAGCTAACGGGGGATATAACCTGGAGCAACGGGTCAGATTTGAACTGACGGTTTTACGGATTTGCAATCCGTTGCATTGGGCCTCTCTGCCACCGTTGCATTATTGGCGTACCCCCAGGGACTCGAACCCCGACTAGCAGTTTTGGAGACTGTCGTGCTGCCATTAACACTAGGGATACATAACACTCTCTTTCGAAAGTGTGTATTAAAGCATACTACTCATCGGCTACTGCCATTTGATTGTTCGGCAGTATGCTTTAATACGCTACCTTTTTACACATTCTAGTTATCGCCTAGAACTTACCATCCGGTAGGCCGCCCACATTAAGCCCATGTTTTACGTGCAGGCAGGGTCGCGTTCCCTATAACACGTTTGAGATTAGTCTTGCTCTACGAGCTCAACTTCTCTCTTGTAAAGTGCTGTGTGATAAGCACGAGCACGATTAAACTTTTCTTCGATGAGTTTTTCAAAAGCATCGTCGTCCAGTTCATGCTCACTTAGCACTTTGGCACTTTTCTGTTTTCTAAAATCTTCAAAATTCATTTTCATTTCCAAATCTTACAAAACAAAAAACCCTGGGTTTTTAGTCCAGGGTTCTTAAAAGTTATTGTGTATGTTACTGTTAACTTACACGATCCTCCAAGAACCCTACGATAATCTCAGGTGTACGATCATTACCTAGACCTAGCCCGACATTACTAAACTGTGACCAATAGGCGGACATACATGCCGGCGCTTTGGCTTGTTTAGATATCGTTTGTCTATGTAAACTAATCGTTTGCATTTTGTTTCTCTTTTTCTTACCTTCTTAAAAGTTGTAGCGGAATTGCTACTGTCTTTGTATTGTAATGCCTTTCAACATCTTTGTCAACATCTTTTTGTCTTTTTTGGACAACCTAATGTTTTGTGGAAAGTGATTGCTTTACAATATTTGTATTATATGAGTATTTATAAAACTTGTCAATACCTATGTTGAAATGTGGCGATTTTGCAACATTTTGAAAACCGCCACACTTTTGTATTAACCGTTTAGTACTTTTGCTAGACTATTGATCACTGCGGCAATACGTCCGATGTCACGAAGTTGTTCTACGGTGTAGCCTTCCTTCTTCAATGTTTCGTAGTGCGCCTTAACACAGAAATGACACTTGCCAACAATACTTGCGGCAAGACTGTATGCTTCAAAGCGAGCCTTGGTAGTTCCGCCATGGCTTGCGATAGCGTTCATGCGTAACTGTGCTGGCAAGCCCTTTAGTTGCTCATCGTCTGCCATCTCAACATATGGATACCAAACGTTGTTCTGTGCCATAATTGAACCAGCGGTCATCGCGGCATCACGTTCTTTTTCGTCTGTGATGTTGCTCATGATGAAACTAATCAATTTTCCATTGCCGGTGCTCATAGCCGCGGCCAATGCACAACCTTCTGCTTCTACAACATCTGATAGTGTACTACGCTTGATTACTGCATCCAGATTTAGTTTTGTGTCCTTGGCGTATTCTGGTAAACCTTCTTTTAATTGATCAACCCATTGTGTCATAGTGTGTCTCCTTTAGTTGCTTTGGCTATGCTTTTATAGCCTTTGTAAGTTGGGTGTACGTGATCCGGGCTAGTTTCGTGCTTTCTAGCATCTATTACAAAGTCCTTGTATTTTTCTGCTACTGCAAGAACTGCCCGTCTCTTATCGTCCTTGATATTAGGTACAATCCAATAAACACGAGTGGCGTCTACTAGTTGTCTTAGACTGTCTAGTTCCTCCACTGTGTTTATTTTTGCTGTATCGTTTGACCCTAGACTAATGATTACATTTTTTGCCTGTGTAGTGCCCTGAGTGTGTAACACATGACGATTAACATAGTCATAACTGTTAATGCCACTCTTAGCACGAGTAACACATTCTGTACGAACTTGTCCTACTCCTACTGCTAGGCTATCGCCTAGGATTAAACAATCAAGCATAATTGATCCTATCAAAGAGTTTCGCCGCCTACTGTACGGTTACAAGCGCACAACTCACCAGTTTGTAGCGCATCAAGAATACGTAAAGTTTCTTCTGGGCTACGACCAACGTTCAAGTTGTTGACAGTAACGTGCTGGATAACGTTCTCTGGGTCAACAATAAATGTAGCACGTAGAGCCGCACCTGCTGGAGCATAAAATACACCCAACTGCTCAATCAATGACAACTCGCCACGCTGTGTGTCTGCAAATTGTGTATGTGTAATTTTCTGTAAGTCTGGGTGTGCTTTTTGCCATGCGATTTTACAAAACTCGTTATCTGTGCTACCTGTTAGCAATACTGCGTCACGGTCAGCAAAGTCACCTGCTAGTTTATCGTAGGCTACAATCTCTGTAGGGCAAACGAATGTGAAGTCCTTTGGGTAGTAAACGATTACTTTCCACTTGCCAGCAAAACTTTCATCTGTAATGTCAAAGAAAGCATCTTCTGGTTGTCCTGGCTTAACACCAGTAATTGCGAATTTTTCTAATTTATGTCCAACTGTTTTCATTTGTTTCTCCTTGTGTGTGTTTGAAAACTATAACAACTCTTCGTTGTATGTGTATATTATATATCCTATTAAAATGCAAAATCAATAGGTTTTTCCAATAATTATTTTAATAACGCTTATAGGTTTTTTCAATAACAAAAGGGCCCGAAGGCCCTTTATTAATTTTGGTTTGATTAGAAACCGTACTTGTAACCAACACTTACTACGTTACTGTTGATATCACCTTCCTGGCGATCAAATCCAAGAAAGGCTGTACCATTTTTAGTAACACCGTAGTCAGCACCAATTCTCCAAGTGCGTGTCATGTAGTTGTCGCCACTGGAGAAACCAGTACGATAACGATAACCAGCTCTTAGACCAAAACGATCATTAACTGCAATCTTAACACCTGGTTCAACAGAGTAGTAATCGAAACGATTACCAACTTGCCATTTCTCACCGACTGCACCGCGAACATATCCGCTTAGTTTGTCTGTAATACCAACTGTTGGAGTAACACCAACTTCTAGTTTACTAGAGTTTGCACCGTTACCATTTGTGTACATGTTTTCACCTTTTAGGTCAACACCAACATTTGATGCGGCTTGTGTACCGATAGTAAACTCATAACCTTGTTGGTTGGCTCCTGTGCCACGTGGATCTTCGAATTTATATTCCAATCCAACTACGTTACCTGCCGCAGAAGCGACACCGGCAACAGCGGCAAACAGAGTTGCAATAACAAATTTTTTCATTTTAAATTTTCCTTATGTGTAAACCGTACGGCAAATTTACATACCTTCCGTACGGCAATTAAAAGCGATTATACTAAATCACTTTGTATAGTATATATAAGTGTAAATCAGTAGTCAATATATTTTAGTGCCAAATCAACTATATTCAAACGGTGTACTTGGGTGTCCATAGTCGACATGTAAATTGGATCCTTTAGTGTCATCGTATTGTGTGTAGTACGACTCGTTTGGTTTAACTTCTCTCCAATCATCATACTTGAGTTGGGCGAACGTTACTTGTTTCCTATCCAAAAGATCACAAATAATAAATGTACTAGTACATCTACCTTGAATGTATTTCATAGGACCGTGCTTGTATTCGTTAGCCAACAATGCTTTGTGCATTTCGCTATGAGGTCTAAACATAATTCTAGTAATACCTAACTTTTGGTTACGTAGTCTAAATTTATCTATTAACGTGAGTTCGGAGATTTGAGCATTGTTTTCATCGTCGACACGTAATAGTACGTTCTTGACTTTAATGCTACCTTTTGTATGACTGTTGTCTGGTGTTTCCTTGGTGCTCCAAGCAACTGTACAGTCTACGTGATTGACATATAATGTCTCCCCATGAAATTTTAAGACCCACATAGGTATGGTCTGATCTTCTAAGTGTTTTTTGTTAAAATGGAACACTAGGTCCTTACAAGCATATTCAATCTATTTCATTTTCGTTTCCTTTAGTTAAAGGGGGACTTTCACCCCCCGTGTTTTTATTTACGCAAATATTTCTAATGCAGTACCGCATTCTGAACAGAACTTAGCGTGAGCTTTATTCTGCTTGCCGCAAGTTACGCATTTTGGTTTGGCTTTAACTGTCACTGCCTTTTCAACAGGTTTGTTATCTCCCAAGTCGCCTACTAGTCTCAGCACAATATTGTGTACTGTAGATTCTAGTGCGCCAACTGTGACATGTTGGAATGACTGAGTGGACTTGCTACCTGGAACAGTAATGCCGGTTTCATTTTTAAAACTTGCGGCACTTGCTGTTACATTCATACTGTTAAGACTGGCATTGGTAGAGTAAGTAGCACCCATCGGGCTTGCCCAATCTCCTGTACTACCACTAATACCCCTAGTAAGAGTAGTTGAGCTCCAAGTAGGAATGTTTAGAATAGGGCGTGGAATTTCAAATTGATATTCAACACGGATTAACCCGTCTTCTAGTTTGATACCACGTGGACCATCTTCAATTGCACTTGTGCGTTCGATAAACTTAAACTTGTTACCTTCGGAGAGATTGCCGTTTTTAATCCAACGCTCTAAGTCGACAGTCCGACCCGGGTCAATGACCAATCCGCCAGGGACGACATTCTCTCCGTCGATAAACACATTTACGACAGCACGAGTTGTATTAAGATTTTTGAGTAAGATACTATATTCGCTAGCGAACGGAATATAGACTGTGTCCTTGAATTCACGGAGCACTTTGCCTTTTGATTTGATAGAGGCTACTAGTTTTTGATTATACATCATGGTTCTTCCTTTTTACGGCGTACACTCTAAACGCCTAGTTATTAAAGAGTGTTAGTGTAGGACCACCCTACAAATTTATTTATATCGGCACTTCGATCAGTTGAAAAATTCTCCAATCTCTGCGATCAGCCACTTTTTTCTTCTTGTTCTCTTCCTGAACATACTTCAAGAAGCTCTGTGCCTGTTCCATAGTACCGTAGAAGATGTCATTACCGTAAGCATAAGTTCCTACCGAGCCGGTTTCGCCTTCCCAGTAATGTCCTACTGCGTAGTTAAACTGTTTTGCTTGTTTCTTCTTTGCCATGATTGTCTTTCATATATGGCGGAATCTTTTCAGATTCTTCTTGTGTCATAAACCGTTGTGGTTCATGTGCCCAATGTGGCATCCATGACCAACCCCACGACTTCCAATATTTGGCAACTAAGTTATTAGCGATAAGAATACCGCCTAGGATTATCAAGAATCCTAAAACTGTTAAAACTGATCCGGCTAAAAATACTGCCGCCTGATCCATATCCATACTACTTCTCTTTCTTAAAAATGGTGCGCTAGACAGGAATCGAACCTGCTATCGGGAGTTTAGAAGTCCCTGCCTATCCATTGAGCTTCAAGCGCATTATCGTTCCCAAATTGTAGTCATGTTGAGCCAACGTGCTACGGGTTTAACTACCAGCGGAATCATTAAGCAAAGAATCCAAACCATTTGGATGTATTCTGCTTCTGTAAATTTGTAGGCAATGTTAGCAAAGCCAACTACTAGATAAATGGCGGACAGCCAAAAGAGGTAATGTCCGCCACTGCGTTGCCAAAGTAAACGTTTTAACATATTACTTACCGTTGGTAGTAACAGTAGGAGTTACAACACCGTTGATAACCAAAGTTTGACCTTTGAAGTTGGCAATAGCATCGGGCAACTTACGCATGGCTTCTGCTTCTGCCTCCGCCTTCAACAATGGAATTGCCATCGGATTGGCCTGCATCGATTCGTTACGTTTCTTAGCAGTAGCAACTTTGACTTCTTCGGTCTTGTACTCGTTCTTGGCTTTGACCAATTCGTTGGCGCTGGCTACAACAGAGTCTGCAGGCACAATGTTACGAATAAGAACTTGTCCAATTACAATAGTACCATCCAACTTTTCTTCAGCCAGTGTACGAGTAACTTGTTCTTTGATTTCAGTTTCCATTGCTTGACGTGCATCACCCATTTCCAATGCTTCATACTTACGTGCGGCTTTGTAGATAGCATTACGTGAAGCATTAAAGATGTAATTATACATCAAGTAAACATCGCCATTATGACTAGCGTGGAATGATTTATTTTTTGTATTATAAATCTCGGCCACTTGTGCTTGATTGATATTATAAGTAACCAACGCATCAAAGTCCTTCATTGTGCTATTATCTTTAGCCAATGGAGTCATGTCTTCAACTTTGACACTAATTTCCTTAGTTGGGAATGTAAGTACATCGCCGATAATAGTTTGGTTAAACGAACCAGGAAGCAATTCCTCATTCTTGACCTGCTTGTCAAAACCGACACGGAGACCAACTTCACCAGTTTCGATACGAGTACAACCCGTTGCCAAAACTGCGGCGGCAAGAATAGAGAGAGTTAAAATACGCTTCATTGTTTTTCCTTAAAATAAAATTACGATTGCTGTCATCACCATTAGTGCTAACAGTGAAACAATTATACTATAGGCCAATGACTTTGTCAATGACCAACGCTCCTTGCCCTCCATTTTCCTCCAGGTAGTAATACCTAAATGGATCAGGACGGCAAGGATTGCAAAGACTAGCCAAAGTCTAATCATTGTGTTACCTTAAGAGCGGCATCGACTGCGGCCTTAACAGCGGCATCCAACTGCTCTTGTGTGTAGGCTTCATCCTGGACAGGTGCTTTGAAAGCATCGTCTGGATGTACGCCCAATTCACCAATAACTTCGTAGCGGCAAGCACGACCCTTAGACGCATTGTAGTCAGTAGGAATGCTTACAACATCACGTGGATTGATCTTAAGGATCACTGTACGTTCACCACCAAAGTGGTCCAAGTACTCACGTGAGCAGAAGTGCAGACCAGAACTACAAGTGTTTTCGGCCTTGTCGTCAACTTGGTTGCGCTCCATTTCAACAATCTGTCCAACAGAGTTATCCATTGTACCACTGTGGCAATCCTTATAGTCCTTACGAACTTTCTTGTATGCCAAGAAGTGACCGTCATTGGTAATTGGCAAATTACCCTTTTCCAAAAACTTGTACAGTTCTGTAACAGCACGATGACTTGGGTTGCTCATCAAGTTCTCCATAAACTGAACCATAGGCTCAATTGGGAAACCATCTTGGTACATAGAAATAATTCTATCTGCCAATGTGTTGTGGAACTCTTGTCCCTTCCAGTAGAACTTGTCTCCTTGGATAGCGATGTTACCAGCACCATATTCGAGCACAATTTTCTTTGGCTCAATTACTTCCTGTACTGTGTCCCAGTCACCTGTCTTAATTGCTTCTTTGACTTTCTCATAGGCAATATGAGTAGAAGTAATTGTATGTGGATTGTTGTTAATTACAACAACAATATTTTTGCCTTGAATCAAATATGGAAACATTTTAAACACCTTTCTGTGTGTCAATCAAATTAACGTACTCAGCAACTTCATGATTTGGCGCACTACGCAAGTATGCCAACAACGGATAACGCTTACTAATGGTTGCACATTCATCAGTAAACTTCTGCACTTGAGCTTCTGGACTAAAGGTTACACCAGGAGCATAACGATTGCACAAACGCTTCAAACTTTGTTCACTGTACTTAATCTTTTCATAGCCCTTGAACTGTTTTACCAATTCAACATACGGACTATTTTTGTTAGTAACATTAAACATGATGCTTTCATTATACTGCAACAGGTTGAAATTGTCAACAGCCTGCAATACCAAACTCATAACAAGTTTATTATCAATTGGCTTGCTCAAAACACTAACAATGTGCTCTTCAATGTTGACCCAATTCTTTTGAGTCTTAATAAACTCAATGTCGCCTTTACGCACACCGTAGATTGTAGTCTTCAAACCAGTTAAACCACAGTCTTTCAAATCGTTGTAAAACTCTTTGACGTTGCTCATACCATACTTACTTTGAACTTCAAAACCGCTCAAAGGCAAGTAGTAGTAAGTAGTAGCATCATCAAAACTGTCAGCCTTACCAGCATCACGCCAAACCATTTCGCGTTCACGATAGTAGCCACCTGTGCCACGTTCTTGCAAACACAAGATTGTAACGTTCTTTGCCAAACCAACTTGACGTTCTTTCTTCGACAACGAACTGGCTTTTACAATACGATCCTCTGGAGGATTAGCAATAGCCTTAAAGAACGCCTTAGTGTTCATGACTTTGTCTTTGTTTAATTTATCTAAGACAAAGACTGTAGCACTATTGTCTGGCTTAGTTTCACGATAGTGGAACTTGGCACGTTCAAGGGCACCGATATTGGTATCATTAACGATAAACTGTACACGGTCCTCTACAGTAATGCCCCAGTAGGCAAACATATCGTAATGCCCTTGAGCGTTCTTGTTATCACTGTATTGTGTGTCAGCCTTACGGTTAGGATATGCCTTAGTGTGCTTGGCATAGTTAAAACCTCTGATAACGATGTTGTATTTCTTAGCAAGATCTTCAACACCCATTTTGAAAGTCTTAGTACCGCCGTAACGGCTGTCATCGAATGTAGACAGGTTAGTGTCTGCTACATACTTCTTAACCGCCGCTTGCCACAAACCATTATGATACTTCTTAGTCAAGAAGATAGCACGATCCCACAGGTTAGGAATAGCATCTGCTTCTTTGGCTACGTGAACAGCCAACTGAGCATTTACTGCCTCTAACTTGCGCTTGATGGCATCTACAGTCTGAGGAATGTATGACAAACCTTCACGGCTTGCTTGGAAGTCTAATTCGCCAATAGCAAAGTGCATTTCCAAACCACAGTTCAACAACAGGCGCAATTCGCCCATAGCCTGTTCTGTGTTAGGAACATCTATAGGATAGGCAATATTGCCCATGATGGCTACAGCACGACGGTGTCCGTCTGTGTATGAGTGAACGCCTGGAATGATATCCTTAGCATCATATTCTACATCACGGAAACGGAAGTCGCTGACACCGCTGATAACTGGGCGCAGAGCAAAATAAGTGTAGACATATCGTGCTTCTTCTTGGAACTTACTAAAGTCCCAACGGTCACTGACTGAGAATTTAACTTCGACACCGTCGGGTTCGCTGGTTTGTTCTTCACCCATCTTGGCAATACTAGGCACACCTGCTTCGTTAATAAAAGCAGAGTAAACACCTTTAACGCCGTCTTTGATTGCGGTTACCGTGAAGTTATCTGTATAACTAAAAGGACTCTTAGAACCCAAACCTAATGCGCCGATAAAATCGTTGCTGTTGGTCTTAGTACTTTCAAAGTATGTGGTATAGATGTTTGTAACTTGTTCGTGGCTCAAACCAGTACCATAGTCACGAATACTAAACCAAGGTTCCAATTGGTTGGGCAAGTGTACATCAAAAGGAGTATCTTGTTTGCCTGCGGCAGTATGGCTATCTACTGCGTTACAACTCAGTTCACGGATGATAGCACGGATCTTGTTAGCATACAAGCCTGAACTCAAAATGTTAAATGCCTTAGCAGAGTTGCGAATACGGAACTCGCCCACTTCACTTACATTACTCAAAATTGCTTCGTTTTGCGGAGCATTGTTAATAATCATCTTTAGCCTTTCTGCGCCTAGTTGTTTACTGTATGTGTATATTATAGCAAATGAACTGTGGTCTGTCAACTGTCGATGAGTCCAAAATATGAACCCATCGACACAAGATTAACCAATTTGATCTATGCGGGCTCTCCAATAGATCTCATAAGTGCCTTGATTACAGGCTTCTGCGTAGGTTTCGGCCTCTTCGCGGGTAGTGAAGAATTTGGTTTCTTCTGGGCAAGGACGCTGTCCCCATCCTGCTTCGTACTCAGTTACGGTGACTTTGTACAGGGTGCTAACTCTAACTTCGGACATTTTGGGCTCCTTTCTTACTAGGCTTTTAGTATAAGCGATCTAGTAAGAAATGTCAATCGTAAAAAAGGTGTTGTATTTCTACAACACCCTTGCGCTTAAAAAGCGTCCCAGTAAGAGTAAGTCTTCTCTTTAACTTTGGTAAGGATAAGGCTTGCACCTTCCTTGTTAGTGAACACGTACTTGGTACCATTGTCATCAATCTTCTTCAACTCGTCCGGAGTGAATCGGATACCCTGCCAATCCCAATCTTCGTCACCAGTTTCTTCGTCACGTTCAATAACCTTGTAAGAAATGTTGACATTCTTGTTAAGAGGATTGCCTTCCCATTCCTTGTCTTCAAAATTGTTTTCTTTGACTTCTTCGCCATTGATAACCAACTTGATTGCATAACGAGAAGTCGAACCGTATTCTGGTTTGGCATTCAGCATAGTCATTGCTTCCTGCGGAGTTTCGTCGAAACGATTCATTTCTTCAACCAATGCCTTCAGCATGTCAAAGTTGAATTGGTCAAACGTACCAGCAATACCTACAATCTTTTCAATGTGTTCTTTGTTTTGAAGATTGTCCATGCAGTATTCACGAATGAAGTCTGCATCCAAGCCCTTATACTCAAGGCTGTAATAAACACGACCAGGACGATTACGCATATGGCTATTAACACGCCATTTGTCGTTACAAGTAAGCACAAACAACTTTTTGGTTGGGTACACACCGTCCAGCAGAGTCAGCATCTGTTCTTGCTCGTGTTCATCATAGACTTTTTCAAATTCATCAAACACTACAATTACAGGTTGTTCAATACTTTGAATGAACGCATTGAATTGGTCTCCACACCAAGGAGCATTGATTACAATAGTAGGAATACCTTTGTCATATCCCTTGACAGAAAGCATCTTAGCCAATAGTGTTTTGCCAGAACCTTTTTCACCAGTAAGCATTACGCCAGTAGTACTGGGACGATCCTCAAACGCATAAAGAATACGGTCGGCACGTTTGTTTGTATCGCCGTAAATCTTGCCTTTGATTTCGAACTTGTCAATTGTTTCAAGAAACAACTGCCCAGACATCTCGTCCTTTTTAACGACATAGTTACCAGCCGGCAACTTCTCTTGAATATCAAGTGCTTCTTTTTTGGATACTCGGTAAGTGCTACCTTGCTTTAGGAAATAGGTCATGTGATCTTTCTATGAAATAAAACTGCGATACTGTGTATTATAGGCTCGGACAGGGCATCTGTCAATGTGTTTGGTAAAATAAAAAAGGGCCCGAAGGCCCTTTGGTTGTTTGGGTTACAAGGTAAGTCCTACCCCGGAGTTGCAGTTTCTTAGGCTGCTACTAGACCATTGTCGGCTGTGAAGCCTTCAACAGTGAAGTACTCAAATGTAGATGCGTTTGCATTTACTAGTTTTGCTTGATTTACGGTCATCGCCTACCGTGTTGCCGTCTCTACTATCTACCCCTGTCGAAACCATGGCAGGCCCATCATAAAAACACAATACCAAAGTAAATTTACAATGAATACCAAAGTAAATTTATGTCCTTATGGTGGACCTGGCGGGAGTCGAACCCGCGTCCAGAAGTCCTTCGCTTTGAAGGGATTACAACAATTCTTTAAACGCCTGCCTTTGCTAATGTGCCAAATATCCAAGGTTTTGGATCTAAGTCAATTGTCCAAGATGTCGGTTCATTTCTCATATCTTTTTTGTACACAATATTTATTTGGTCGTGTGTTAGTTTGACTAAGAAGCCGTCTGTTAATTGTTTTAGATTAGCCTTAACTGTTGCGTAATCTACAAAGGCAACAGCGAATGTTCCTTTAATTTGGACTATCATTAAATGATTAAAAACTTTGTCTAGTGTAGTTCTTTGATTCTTACTTTCGTAAACATTTTTTAATTTAAGACTGATTGTCTTTTTAGGAGTTCCTGACTTTGCGTAGAACAAAGGTTCGTTGCCAGTTTTAACTTCTACGTCGCCATTGGTCCAATCGGTAAATTTTATATCGTAATCGCGAACGTCAGTCCACTCGATGTTCTTTTTATGATTAGATAATTGCATTGCCGCAATAATGAATTTTTCTTTCATCATTCGATTTGTGGATTCATTTAATACTGTCTGATGACAGATGTTATTACAAGCATCTGAAAACTTGTCAATATCTACCCAATCTAAAAATTCATTGTACTGCATTGTTATTCGCCATCTGGAAATTTATCGTGCCAGTCCATGATCCACCAAATGACCCAACCGACCACTGCGGCGATAATTAACCAGAACAGCAACGTCATAATAAATCTAAGTCCTTCTTAAATTTTTCAATTTCATCTTTAAGATGTAATTTTTCTTTTTTAAGATTACTTACTGCTTTGTCGTCTTGGTATCTATTAAACTCTTCTTGAATTAAACGATCCAATTCGTCGTGCTTCTTTTGTAAATGCTTAATGTGGTGTTGAATTTTTTCACGATCCATTGCTACTCCTATTCATTGCATTTCTAATTATATCAAGTTCGCTTTTTAAACGACTGCGTTCTCGATTTATATACTCAACGCTTTCCTGTAACAGTCGAACCTGCTCTTGAAGTTGTCGAACCTGTTGCTCCAGCGGAAGAAGATTTGGATCTTTTTCATGTACATGAATCTTTACTTCTTCACTGTATGCTGGAATCATTGTGCTACTTCCTCTTTTGCTGGCTCTTCTGCCGGTGCTTCTGTATTTACTTCAGGCTTAGGAGCTCTTGCTTCAAATCCACTGAGTAAGTTGGCTCTTGCAGTTTGGACTATTGTATCTAATTCTGCATCACTAACACGACCTCTAGTAAATTCTTTTAGTACATCAGCAAAGGCCGCCCCAACTACTGCGGCAATATCTGCTACTGTACCAATTGGCTTGCCTTCATTATGTTTTACTAATACTGCGGTTCTGCCATAGATGAAATGCTGAATGTCGCGATCCAATGTTACTAGTACATCTGGTGTAGGATCGTTCATTAACTCCTTGAGCATATGAGCGAATGTTGCTACATCGCGTTTGATTTCTTTTTTATCCATTACTTACCTGCGGATTCTTTACGTTCGTTCTTTACTGCGGTTACATCGTTACGAACTTCTTTACATAGTTTGGCTAACTCTTGTAAGTGCTTGCGAACACGAGTACCTGCGGCATTAACACCCTTGTCATAGAACTTTTCAAAGTCACCTTCTGCGGCTTCGATTAGTTTTGAAAAATCTTGAAATCTGTTTGTTGCCATAATGTTTCTCCTTGTTATTATGTTTATTACTTTTAGCCAACTTGGCTGGGCTTTTCTGGCCGTGTAGTACAGAATTGACACTCTGGATCCTTGCACGGTTCTTCTAGCCACTTATTACACAACTCGCAAAAATACGCATCGTACTTGTTGCTATATTGTTTCTCACTTTCACAGACAGGACACTTATAACTTATGTCCATAATCCGTGCCTCACTTTGATTAGGCGAATCATCATAGCCTCATCTTCTTTTTCATAGTCTGCTTCGATTTTACGAAGTAACTTGTGTGCTTTATCGCTCATCTTTCTAAGTTCAGGAGTCTTGTCATTACTGAAACTTAATTTGCCACCGTTGGCTAAACGTGCGGCTTCACAGTAAGCAGTCCAGCCACTTGCTTCCATCGGCTCTGGACGATTACGATATACCTGTGTCCACCATGTGTACAAGTCTAAGATTTCCTGCGCTTTGACTGCCTGCGGAGTAAGTTCGCCAAGGTTCTTACTGTCTGGTCCAACTTCGTCTTCTTTCCAACGTAGATTACGTTGCCATTCAAGGTTGTCAAGTCCGGCTTGAGGACAACGCCAAGTGCGCCATCTGAACCAACCAGTAGCCCAAAACGGTGCTTTGTATTTTTCTCTTTCACTCTTGTCACTCCATGCTATGTGCCACCAGGCTAGTTCAACCTCGACAAAATCTTGAAGTTCATTAAAGAGACAAGGTAAAAAACGATTACCAACATCGTGCCAATCACCGGGCTTGATATCACGAGGATGAGCGGTAAGGGCATGAGTTTTAGTAACCCAACGGTTGTTAATGTAATATTTGAGAGCATGTAGTTTATCCGGAATAAAAAATACAACTGTTTGTAAATGATCCAATCCTTCTTCTGCTAACCACCAACGGATAGGATACGCGGCTTTAGCACGAGATTCCCACTCGTCCCACTCTTCGCTAGTCCCACACTTTAGTTTAGTAGTACCACGAAGCCAATCTGCAAATTTTGAACAAGTCCAATAATGATTACGCATTTTAATCTATCTTATCTATTCCGTAGAGTTGCATGAAGCCGACCTTGTACACCGAAAACTCTATTGCCTCACTTAGTGTAGCAAACGTTCTCGATGAAAGTGTTCCAGCAGTCATGTAGTATCTTACCTTATACATCACTATACTATATGATCCGCTACCCCAAAGTCAACCACTTCTTGTGCAGTTAGGTAAACATCGCTGGCTGGTAGTAGTTTTGCTTTAACTCTACTTTTAACCAAGCCTGTTGTTTCGGTTAGAATTGTTATCATCTTTTCATTTAACAATTCGGTTTCTTTCATTTCTGCTTTTAGGTCGTGATACTTAGCATCCATTCCGGATGTAAATTGGTGACACATAAAACTAGTATTACTAGCCGCATAACGATGCTTTTTATCACCGCAGGCAAAAATTAAAAATGCCGCACTCATGACAGCACCAATTCCAATAGTTCTTACAATATGTGGACTGCTACGCATTACATCAATTAACGCTAGAGCCTGATACAAATCTCCGCCCGTGCTGTTAATATACAAGGTCAAAGTTCTACCTTCGCCTTGTAAATTTTCATAGAGAATCCATTTGATGGCTTCGCCTACTGTATCTTCATCTATCTCTCCATTCAAATAAAAAGTAGAATTTTCCAGTAATCTAAGATCAATTCTATCTTCCGCATTGAACTCATCAATTTTTTTCATTTTCACTCCGGTATATATTGTCCAAAGCCGTTCTCTTGGAAGTGTGTGTATACGGCATCTTTATCTATTTCATCTAATGCTTTTACTTCTTGTGCAAATGTATTAATGTTAATAGTTCCGTTTGAACTTTTAGAACTTTTTAACATTTGGAGTATATCTGCTAAATGGCCTAATCTTTCCAATCCAACATCTACTTCTCCATCTTCAAATAACTTGTATGCCCTTTCGGCATGGTCCGAGCAATACTCAAACATAGATGCTTCGAACTTCTGAACGTGTGCTTGTGACATGATTCCTTACTTTATTAAGTGCTACTATTATAACACATTTATTTAACCTGTCAAATACTTATCTACTCAGTTAACATAAATACACGTATAAAGAGCGGAGCGTAAAATGGGTGATATATTCAAAATAATTGGTGATTTGGGTATGCCGGTAGCGGCGGCATTGGCAGGTGGATACTTTGTTTACCTAACAATCAAATTACTACTACAAGGTGTTTTGGGAAGTATCAAAGGTATGGCCGGTATTATTACTGCGTTAGACAATCGTGTAAAAACAATGAACCACGATGTTGTACGTATTGATACTATTGTGTCCAACGCATTAGGTTTACGCCCTGACGTAGATCGTATTGCTAGAGCAGATGGTAAGAACGATGCTAGACGAGACTAATACAAAATTACAAGATGCAATTATAACGTTGCATGACATAGCCAGACTAATTGAACAAGAAGTTGGCCGAGGTAACCTTAGTGACGATATTAGAAACTGTGCTAATAGAGTCAATGTATTGATTAAGGAAAGAGTCGAAAATGCTGTATGTTGATTACAGTTGGGATTTAAATCCTAGCGGTATCATATTCGATGAAGAACTTGATATTGATAAGTTAGGTTGGAAGCACGGCGATTGCTTTAGAATTACCAACGTTAATGGTAAGGCAATGCTGGTTAAAATGCACCCAGTAGAGCAATTTGTAAAAGGATACCCAGTAAATGTTCAAGAAGAATAAATGGCAGTTGTGGTATGATGCACAACCCCAACACATCAAAGATTGGATGGATCAGCCAAGAGCAATTTGGTATGACAGCGATATGTGGAAGGCTGGCATTACTGGATTAGTTGTTGGTTTAATAATAGGGATGATTATATAATGGATGTCGTAGAGTTAGTCAATAAGTATGGGTTTCCAATCGTTATGGCGGTTGGTATGGGTTTCATTATCAAATACGTTTGGGAATGGGCCACAAAAGAAGTTAAGCCAGTTATCAGCGATGCTAATACTGTGTTGATTGCTCTTATCGACCGTATCCGTATGCTAGACAATGACTTGATTCGTCTTAACCAAAAAGTTAATACAGTCTTACACCTACGTGGTAAGATGATTGAATCGGATCGTGTTATGGAAACTGCACTTGTAGAAGCACAGGCTAACAAGAAGTTCCACGAAGCAATGGAAGAAGCAGACAAGATTGGCGCAAAGAAAGTTGACCCGGACGATAAAAAGACTGCGGCCGCTGGCGAGAGTTAATAATGTCAACAATTATAGCCACCTTGGTGATGGTTCAAATCACCATAGCCTGTGTTACCCTTTATCTTCATAGAGGACAAACACACAGAGCAGTAACATTCCATCCAGCAGTAAATCACTTCATGCGTTTTTGGCTTTGGCTTACAACAGGTATGGTTACCAAGCAATGGGTAGCAATACATCGCAAACATCATCAAGCCAGCGATACAGATTTAGATCCGCACAGTCCACAAGTTTACGGTATTAAAACTGTGCTATTCAAAGGCTGGAGTTTATATCACTCTGCCAGTAAAGATACCGCAATGGTTGAAAAGTTAGGAGTAGGTACTCCTGATGATTGGCTAGAGCGTAATGTTTACACCCTACACAGCCGCCTTGGAATTCTCTTAATGTTAGTCATAGACTTATTGTTCTTTGGTCCTTGGGGTATTCTTGTGTGGGGCATTCAAATGATATGGATTCCATTCTGGGCCGCTGGTGTTATTAATGGACTGGCACATTGGTGGGGATATCGTAATACTGACACCAAAGACACTAGCCGTAACTTATGGCCTTGGGCTATTTGGATCGGTGGTGAGGAACTACATAACAATCATCATGCCGATGGGGCCAATGCTAGTTTCCGTCAACGTTGGTTTGAATTAGATATCGGTTGGATCTATATTAAGGTACTACGCTTCTTTAACCTTGCACAGGTTAGGAATTAACAGCAATAAACTCTGCTTCAGGAATACGTGTCTTAGTATTCTTACTTCCTAGTACTACTACAATTCTGCGTCCTATTTCTGTATCCAACATCATTACTATGCAACCTCCACTGGCTCTTATGTAGCCAGTTTTGCTGACAATAAATTCATGACGCTTGCCAATAATTGGATTAGTATTATTAAAGATAAACCACTTTTTCTTTATCTTAATTTTAACCTGCGGTGTGCGTGATGCTTCAATAATCTCTGCGTAGTTCTTTGCCGCTAGAACTAGTTTAATTAAATCAGTGGCTGTGCTTACATTAAACACACTAAGCCCTGTAGGTTCGACATACTTTGTGTCGTGCATACCTAACAGATGTGCTTTAGTATTCATTGCTCTAACACAGGCATCCTTACCATTAGGATAGTATTGACACAGTAGATCAGCCGCTTTGTTGTCGCTGTGTACTAATGCTAGTTGTATTGTTTCGGCTCGGGTATACTTACCGATTTGTTCATCTAAGTTTTGATTAGCATCTAACACAACCATTGCCGTCATTAGTTTAGTAATGCTGGCAATACTACGCTGTTGATCTATGTTTTCGCTTTGAATAATTCTGCCGGATTCATCGGCCACGAGCCAGCTCTGAGCGGTGATAGACAGAGGTTTGGCAGTGGCGGCGCTTGTTTGCCCATGATGTAAAAAGGCAAAAAATACCAATATAGATATAACTCTACACATCTGTCTATTGTACACTCTGCTATAATCTCTGTCAAATTATTTTTCATGTGCTATGAATTCACCATTCCAATTATCTGGAAGGTTCTGTTCTTTCATAAACTCGCAACGTTCAATCCAGATTTTGTAGTACTTGTCCATTTGTCCACCAAAGTTGCCTTTTAGTTTTTTACACATAGCGGCTGCTTCGTCGAACTTCTTTTGTTTATACAAGGCATGCATCAACTCGTGCTGTACTTTATCTTTACTGTAATCTTCACCTTTGGTTCTTAATGCTGTATAGATTAAGTCTGCTACAGTTTTGCCTTTAGGTTGTAAGTTATCTAGCATTAGATAGAAGAAGTCATCTTTAGTACGGTTGTAAGTTTCAGCACCGATGATACATAACACGCCATAGGCCTTACAACGTGCTTCTAAACGAGCGGCGGTTGAAACCATGTCACCTAAGATGTCGTAACTATGTCTGTCAGTTGATCCCATCTCACCAATAAAGCCAATACCTGAGTTACAACCCCAACCCATTGCGGCTGGTGGTAAGCCTTGTGCTTCCATTAGTTTAGTATACTCATCAACAGCATCTAACATCTGTAAACCAACAGCAACAATAGTACGGGCATGATTAGGATCTTCAATCGGAGCACCGTGTATGTGCATACTTGCGTCACCTACATACTTTATGACCATACCCTTGTTGTCCATGATAGGCTGACTAATAGCATCCATGTAACCGTTCATATACTTGCCTAATCCAGCAACATCATCACCGTAGTGTTCTCCAATGGGTGTAAAGCCACGCAAGTCACTGAACATAACGGATACGTCTTTACGCACACCACGCTTGATTAGGTCTGGATCTTTTTGTAGCATTTCTACTACTTCCTTACTACAGTATCCAGCGAACTGTTTCTTAATTGCCTGTTTCTGTAAAAACTCGCTTATAAACTTAACGCCATAACAATGAAGAGCAACGATAATAAGGCCAAACGCGATCGCAGTCGCGTCTCCCAAGACGAGCCAATTATTGAAAGCGTAGATAGTACCAGGAACGATGGCACCAACAATAACCACAGTAGCACCAATGCCAACATAAGTCCACCTCGATAAGAAAATTAATAATATGCCAAGTGATACTAATGCTAAAATTTCAACCCCGTCGGCATAGTCGGGACGTTGAATAACAATGCCGTTAACCATTGTACCAATTACTGCGGCCTGCACTTCGTGAGGAAATACAGCACCTTTGCTTGTCGGTAACGGATTACTAATACCAGCGGCAGTAGGACCTACAATAACGACGGCGCCACCTAAATCTTTTGGAAGTTTAACAGCACTAACGCTATGAGCTTCTTGGCTCCAATCGATCCAAATTCTTCCTAAACTATCTGTAGCAATAGGACCAAACTTTGGAATACGCATTTTCTCAACGCCGCCTTCAAAAAGTTTTACTTGGAAGGTAGAGTCTCCTGCGGCGACTCTAAGTGTCTCTAAACTCAATGCTGGATATAATTTGCCGTCTACAGTAACAATTAACGGCATGCGGCGATTAACACCATCTACTTCTGGAAGTGTTCCTGTAATGCCAACACCTGCGGCATTTTGTTCTAGTTGAGGAACGTTGGCGATTAGTCCCGGGTATTGAATAATTTGATCTAGATGTTCTGGACCTAGTACAGCCGATCCTGGAACACGTGGTGTATTCTTTGTTTTCTGTGCTGGCGCACTTCCTAGTACTACAGGGAACTCTTTTAGAGTTTGTCCTAGCGCACCATCTCCACCAGTACGATCTGTCTCTGGCATAAGAACATTAAGTACAACAAGTCCTGCATTTCTTTGGTATAGTTCCTTCACAAGTTTAGCATATTCTGCTCTTGGTAAGGGCCACTGACCATATTTGTCTAACGTGGCTTCGTCGATATTTACAGTAACTATGTTGTTAACTGTAACTTCTTTACTTGTAATTAATGTGTCAAAATAACGTAGTCTTACGCTTTCAACAAATGTAGGATCTGCAACTCTGACACCAACAACTAGTGCTAGAGTTAGTAAAGCAGTCCATGGACTTACTAGTATTTTTTTGAATTGTATTTTCATTTTTTAAATCCTGGCTTTGGTAAGTGGTTGCGGCCGTAACTAATTCTACTGCCTATAATTTGTTCTAATGCTGTATGTAAGGCTTGTCCTGATAAATGTTTACGCAACCATTTTTCTGCTAAGTTGTTAATAATCTTTTCATTAGCGTGTGCAAAGCCGCCTTTACTTTTAGCGTGTACATAAGCGTGATATGCTTCGTGGGCCGCAACAGCAACGTCTCGTGCCGCGGTGCTGTCTAGATTTGGTAAGTTGATACTGCCAACGCCGTCGCCTGTATCCCTAAACATTGGATCTCCGCTACTCTGGTAGACATAATACATTCCAGGACCTAATTCGTCATCATCGTCAGTTACTCTATCTCTACCTAGAATATTTCTAACTACATCATATGCTGTCCAAAGCGTGGCTGCAGGTTCTCTGCTTAATTTTGTAGTTGGAAGCATTATTTTATCTTCAGGATCGAAGTCACCATATCTTGCTTTTAAATCGGCGTCACTTGCTTCTGCTTCTTTTATAAATTCTTTTGCTCTCATGATCTTGGTGCCGCGCCGTTTCGAGTAGCAGGATCCCATGAGTGGCAACCCTTGGGTCGTCCGTCTTTGTCGCAAAATGCTATTCCGGCGCAGCCTGCTAAGGTTGTAATAATTGCTAATATTAAGATGTTTTTCAGCATCCAATATTTAGTTAGATTTTATTGGCGAACAACTGTGCTACAACCCGCTGGATTTGTACAACTTTGAATGATGCTAAATGATTTGCCGCCTGTTTGTTGCAGGTCAACACTGGCTGGGCCACCTGCGTTAGTTACATCAATAACTGCTCTGTTAGCAGTATTTCCTGTTTGTGTCACTAGTGCTGAGTTGTTATTTCCTGTTAGTGTAATATCAGCGAAATGGCCAGCACCGCCAGACTGTGTAGTGTTTACAGTATTAATATCGCCTGTAACTTTACTGAACAATATGTGATTACCGGTTTGTGTATGATTTACAGTATTACCATTTCCTTGTATTTTAGTTTCAGCATAATTTGAACCACTAGCATTTGACTGATTAGTAGTTATGTTATTGCCCCACCCAGGCACTTCTTGCTTTAAGTAGTTACTGCCAGTTTGAGTATTATTAACAATATTGTTGTTTCCTTCTAAGGTAAATTCGATTTTGTTCTTAGTACCACTTTGTGTAATAGTTACATTATTGTTAGTACCGTATGTTTGTGTGATGTACAATTCGTTATTGTAGTTTTGTGTACCGTTGTTCCAAGTATTAATTCTAGTTTGTTTAACATCTATATCTGCTGGAGGAACGTATGAGCCACCGCTACCTATAACTTGATCACCAGGCGCATTTGTTTGTGTAATTGTTCCACCTTCAACTACTGGTCCTAATAAAACTGTTGTACCCGACACGTCAACTACTGCGCTGTTAGAATAAACAAATCCACTAGTGTCAATTGTATTTGTTTCAGTAATCCACCCTGTAGTAAATGCAGAGTTAGGTACGTTCATACGGCCTGCACCGTAGTCCCATTGAAAACGTAGTCCATAGCCGCCGGTGTCGTTCCAGTACCATGCTTCAAAATTATAAGTCTGTCCTGCTACTATGTCTATCCAGCCAGACGCTGTATAGCCACCTATACTCTGAAGTTGGAATGTAGATCTATCGTTGATAACTGTTTGTCCGTTTACACTCATAACAAATCCGTCATCGCTGTTGCTATAGAAGTATAATCTATATACAGTACCTGCAGGATAATTTTGTGTCGTCGGAGCAGTAATCGTTCCGTTGAATCTAACTAAGGTACCAGTGTCCATATTTGGAAAACTGCCGTTAGTCGGAACATAAACTCCGTTACTAGTTGTACCAATACTAACAGGCTGTCCACCAGGTGGCATATCAGGTACACGATATGGCCCTAACCAGTTTTTAATACAACCTAACCAACCGCAGTTATAAGTGTAAGGATCGAATTTGTAGACTTTATAGTTTAATCCCTGCTGTATGTTTTGTGTTGTAGTTGTTGCTGTGCCGTTTGCTTCTATGGTGCTGCCATTAACGCCGGTTGTAGTAACTGTATTAATTGGTGTTGTAGTTGTTGTCAGAACACCGTTTACAATTTTTGTAGTTACTACGTTAGACGCAACCTTAGTTTGATATACTGCTTCAGTACCATTTGTACTTGTGCTAGTTCCGTCGCTGTAAGTTGTTGTAGTTACAGGTGTGCGATAAACAGTAGTTGTATTACCATTAACCACAGTTCTAGTTGTATAAGTTACACTAGTTCCTGTTACTGTAGGAGTCGGAGCAGGAGCCGCACCGGCAGTTGCGCCCGTGCCAGCATTGGTCACTGACATTGTGTTATTATATCCACCAGCAGTACCACTAGTAGTACCACCAGTAGCACTAGGGCCGCCACCGTTAGCGTTAGCAACTAAGCCAACTGTACTCGAACCAGGCACTCCATCGCTGTTAACGATACAGGCATTTGATCCGCCCCATGCACCTTGACAAGCACCGAACCCTGGATTTGATACCCAACCTTGTGCTGTTATATTATTATAAGGCCCAAACTCCGGGTTATACAATAAGTTGCCGCCGCCATTAAGTTGGAATGTAGGAGCACGATACCAAGGACCATAATCACCTGCCCAGTAACTTCCATCAATACCGTACATACTGACTGTGGCATAGGCTACTTGGCTTGCTTGTGCCGCAGTAAGCGTTGCACTGATAGTTACTGTAGTCCAAGGTACCGCAGTATCAATACAAGGATTACCACACACAGCATTTGGGTTTGGTAAGTTAGCAGAGTTAGTTGAGTTTACGCTAGTGATTAATCCACCACTGCTGTTATAGAACTGTATCTTTACGTTAGCCGTATCACTTTGTCCTGCACGGCCGCCGCCGTTGTGTGCTAGTACACTCATTGTAAATGTACCGCCTTGTTGCATATTACTATCAAACACTACTTGTTGACTAATTGTAGTAGTAACATAAGCAGTAGCAATAGCATTATAAGTCACAGCCTGACTATGTGCGCTAATGCACACAGTTAAAAACACAAGGAACTGTAATAAACGTTTTATCATTTTTGTATCAAGGTAATAATAGTATTACCTCCCTGATTTATTCTGTTCTTAAATTCTAAATTGCCCTGTGTTTGTAATATTGTTGAGTTTTGTGTGAGTGGTGTTTTAACACATTGTATGTCAGCACCGTTGTCGCGACAGAGTTCAACACTCATATCATCTTTGTAGGCTATAATGCCACTGGACTTTTTATAGTCTGGTAGCACAGGATCTACAGGATCTAAAAACTTTTGATCCAGTATGTTTCCCACAATGTCGAATAAGTTAGCAAGGAAATCATTAGACAAAAAGTTTTTGGCTAACTTATCTTCATAAATCATATTGGCCTGCATATCTAAATAATTCTCCAAACCTTTCTCTTTTAAAAAGTCAAAGTCTAAAGCATTAAATGTTCTCTGTTGTTCTTGTTGTGCTTGTTTGACTTCGCGCGGAGGACTGACAATTAACATATTGCCAATGGCCATTTCACTTAGATTTAATACTTTAGGCGGTGTAGGAGGTTGTGTTCTACTTTGAACTTTAGTTACTTGGAAGGGTTGATTTAGTATTACAGTACCTACATCATTGCTAACTTCAATACTGCCAGTCTTACAGTTAGTTTCAATATCTCTAACTGAGCGTGTTGGTCTATCATTAGGACAACTAGGTAAAAGAATAATTGTACTTTCGCCTAGCTCGTCTACAGTGGCAGTAAAGTCAGTACCGCGTACAGCAACAGTAGCACTAGGAGTAGAAAGGGCCACATTCTGAGGCGAATTCTTAGCAATCTGTCCAGACGCATAACGAACTGTGCCAAGAGCAATCTTAGCACCTAGTTTACCCGCCTTACTTTTTGGATCATAAACGAAATCATCAATTACAAGTTTAGAATTTTCATTGACTTGGACTTTAGTATCGTCCTCAAATGTTATCCCCACCTTGCCCTGCTGGGTCTTGATCGCATCGTTCATTTCCACTCCAGTCCCTTTCGACGCCGTTAGTGTCGAATTCTGTCTCTGGATAGTCGGGGGTGTATTGATTTGTTCCGTTACTTTGCCTATCGCGGCGTAGGCCAACGATGTACTCAGCAACGGAACGCATAATACTACCATCCATAATTTCATGGAACCCTCTTAGTTTTTCTGTAAAATAGTGTAAGTGTTGCCACTTCCTGATATAGCAAGATTAGTTAGATTGCTAACTGATCCTTGTTGTGTAATACCAATAGTATTAGTACTACCTGTTACAGATAACGTTGTGCTGTGTCCAGTAGCAGATCCACCTGTTTGTGCAAGTGTAATGCCATTGCTACCGCCTGTTACAGTAATACTAGCATAGTGATCGTACGCACCAGTTTGTGTTACGTCTGTAGTATTACCAGAACCTGTGATGTTGATAATTGCTTGAGCACCAGTTACACCGTATGCACTCTGTGTTACAGATGTAGTGTTAGTTGCACCAACAGTTGTTAGACTAACTTGACCTTTGTTTCCGGTCATGTTAAGTGTAGTTGCGTTGCCGCCGCCACCTGTTTGACTAACAGTTGCTACAGTTTCATCAGCGTTGATTGTACCTGTAAATGTGTTGTTAGCACCACCACTAGTTCCAACAGTTAATTGGTTACTTGTACCAGTCATGTTAAGTGTTGTAGTTGCACTACCGCCACTTTGAACAAAACTAACAACGTTACCACTGGCTGTGCCTGTACCATTATTGTTAATATTAATGTAACCTGTGTTTCCACCACCACTTACTTGGTAATTTAAATTCACACCAATATTAGCATAACCTTGTACAGTACCACCTTGTGTTGAGTTAACACCTAACGCCAATACGTTAGTTGCTCCTGTTTGCTCAATGTTGATAGTCTGTGCGGCACCAGTTAGTTTAGCAGGATCAGTTGTTCCACCTGCTGTGCCATTTAATAATATACCCTTTACTTTGTTTCCTGCTCCGTCTTGAGTCATAGTAATAGTACTATTATCGCCGGACTGATCAATGTAAATGCTATTGTCAGCCGCATAACCCAATGTTGTCATTGCAGACAACACCAGAATTGTGAGTAATTTTCTCGACAACCCACCAGCGCCTGTGATTCTCTTATGCATCGTTTTTACAGAATTAGGTTATCTTCCCTAACTCGCTCCTTGGTCTAAGACCATTAAAAAATTTAAAGTGCTACCTCTCTTTCTTATTTTTGTTTGTTAACTACTTCTTTTTTAACAAACCCTTTACGCTTCTCTACGTCCTGCACTTGTACCCAATCACCTTCGCTCCCGGTTATGAATACTCGTGTATTTGGCTTAAACTGCCAAGTCCTTTGACTCTTTTCGTTTGGCTCCTTGTATATAAACTGAGCATCCTTTAGAATTGCTTCTGTAGGTAACTTCTCTAGTTCTTTTGCGGCGGTACTGGGTACGGCCTTGGTTTCGGTTTCGGATTTGGTTTGTGATTGAACCACGACATCTTTCTTCTCCTCTACTTTAACTTCTTCTTTAATCTCAGAGCTAATTACCGGCTGGGCCGCTGGTGCTGGTACAGGTGCCTTGGCCGCTGGTGCGGATTCTGGTTTAAACTCCCATACACCTTTACGTTGTCCTTCCTTAATTAACTCTACGACTGCCATTTCAATAGTTGCCTTTGTAGCGTAAGTGCCAGGTTCATTGATAGTTAAACCTGCTTCTGCTTCAAATGCCTTAGTGCCTGCGTCAAAGAATTTTAATGCAGATACGCTGTCTGCTGAACTTAAGATAGTCTTTTGTACTGTCACTGTGGCTAATACCTTACCAGTGTTTACGCTAACTGCTCGTAAACTTACTGTTACTGTATCAGTGCTCCACTGTGTATTTTTGCCTATGCCAAATATACGTTGACCTACACCACCGCTGGTAGTGCTTTGATCGTAGCCTACTATTCCGCCTTCTACAATAATTCCAGCGAATTGCATTGGTAGCAATGGTTTAGCATCTTTACCTTCATATGCTTCGCGCATTTGCCTAATAATTAAACGTTCTTTAGTTAGGTTATCAATGCCCACACGTTCTACAACGTCGAACCATTGACCGCGTCCTACATTTTGTAATGCCTGTATTAAGAATGTTTCTGCACCCTGTGTCACTGCTGTTGATAAACTGGCAATGTTTGCCTGCGGTCTACGTTGACCTGTTTTATCAGTAAAACTATAAACGGCCACGCTTAGTGGTCTTCCAGCGATTGGACTAGGTATTGTATCAAATTCTTTCTTAACATTAGTCATTTGCCCTGTAACTTCAGGACTCTTGTCTAGTACTCCAGTTGTCTGCATAACAGCACAACCTGAAAGCATAGTTAAAACTGCTAGGGATAGTATTGTCTTTTTCATGTCTTAGTTCCCCGGCATTTGGAATGAACTTAATGGAACATACACACAACTCATTCCAGTGTCTGTGCATGATGCTGTACTTGGGTTAGTGGCTGTAGGATCTGCAATCTTTAACATAATGCAGTATCCGTAGGCTGTTGAACAGTTAGCATCGTTAGCACTACTAACTCTGCCCCAACTAATATAGTTGCCCTGGAAGTCAATGTTGCCAGAACAGTTTGTGTTGCTACTTGCTGTACAGTTGTTATTGGCAAACATAGCGGTTGCTACGTTCTGACTAATCTGTGCATAGATACGTGATTCTAAGTTACTAACAAACTTAGCAAGGTTGGTGTTTTTCTTATCTGCGGCTGCTTTGTCAATTTCAGCCTGTAGTTTATCTGCACGTTCTTTCTGACGTGTGCGCTCTTGATTCTCAATGGTTAATACATGACTGCTGTAACCTACGCCGTTAAAGGCAGGACTCTTAAAGGTGTAATCACCTAAAGGTGCTGCCGATACAATCATAGGCAATAATGCTATAAGTGATAATAGTTTTTTCATTCGGTTCGCTCCCGGCTATCTCACTATTATTTAATCTAGAGCAAGAAAGATTCTATTACCACATAATAAAAAAGGGCTCCGAAGAGCCCTTTTATTAATTAACATACTAGTTAATTATTTTCTATCACCAAACAACTGTAGTAAATTAATGAACAGATTAATAAAATCCATATATAGTGTTAATGCACCTGTTACTTCGGTTGCAGGATCAGAGTCGATTGAAACCATTTCTCGTATTTGCTGTGTATCGTAAGCAGTTAATCCTAGAAAGATAATAATTGCTAATGCACTGATAACCATGGCCATTACACTACTACCAATAAAGATGTTAACAATACTGGCAATAACAATAGCAATCAATCCAATGAACATAAACTGTCCAAGACTTTCCAAACTACGTTTTGTAAAGTATCCATAGAAGCTCATTGTACCAAACAAGATCGCCGCACCCATAAACGCACTAACAATACTGCCCATGGTAAAGATAGCAAAAATTGTAGCAAAGCTCAAACCCATTAATGCCGCAAAACCATGTAAGCATAGTTGGGCGACTTGTTTACTAGGGTTATTAGATAGTACCATGCTAACACCAAAGATAGCAACCAGTGGTGCAAAAATTACAATCCACTTCATTACACCTGTAAAGAAGAATTGTAACAATTCTGGGCTAGTACCTACAAAGTAACTAACAATCATAGACACAAGAACTGCTAGGCTCATGTGTCCATAGACACGACCCATTGCTTCATTGATCTGTGCGGCTGAACGGTAAATTCCAGTACCTGTGTAACTTGCACCAAACATAAATTTCTCCTGAAGTTAAAAATGGTGCCCCTTGTCCGACTCGAACAGACCACCTACTGATTACAAATCAGTTGCTCTACCAGATGAGCTAAAGGGGCAATGTTTTTATTATATATGAACTTCGTAAGATTTGTCAACTAGATTTGGCTTAACGGATTGCGAAACCCATTTTACCAACTGGTCTTCTTGTAGCGTAGAAGTTACTGCTGGCATCCAATTTAATTGTGCCCGTGAATACTGGAGGATAGATAACTTCAAAATTGGAGAAGTATGCTCCATTTGATGGTTTACCTTCAGCGTCCTTAGTAGGCTTCTGTTGTAATGAAGTTTTGACTTGTAACATATTGGAACGTTCCAGAACTGCTTTGAAGAAAGCATCTGTCTTGTAGTCCTTGTTTACTTTATTTGCTGTGCCAGTTGCTACTGCGGCTAATAAATGCCAACCAATTCTGTAGTCTGGTCTTGTCGAATCGTCTGTGCCTTTATAAACTAACAATCCTTTTAAGTCGCCTAGTGTTTCGTCATCAACATGCGGCTGATCGCTGTCAATGATTTCCATAATTTTTTCTGCTTGTGTACCATCGATGATGCCTACTTTGACACCTAATTCTAATGCACCAGCAATAGAACCATTTCGTTTCCATTGTGCGCTTTTAGCCACATAACTCATGTCAGGGTCTTTAATAATGTTTACAATGTCTAGTAGCTCTTGGAAGCCTGGGTTGACTTTAGGATCAAACAATCCTTCATAACGTTGCGGGTATGCCGCTATATCGTCTACCACACCAGATACAGATGCCTTTGCGCCGCCTTGCTTGTCTTTGGAACTTACACGAATCTTCACATCACCTGAAAACTTCAAATAACTATCGTATAGTTTTTCAGCAGGATCGTTTGGAAATTCTACACCAACGGCTTCTTCAAACTTCAAACCCATTCCGGCTTCGGCCTGTTGCCATGCACCACTTAAGAACTTTTTCTTAATTAATGAAATTGGTGCGGCTGTTTCACCTAAATCAATTTCGTAACTCTTAGCATAGTCGCCGGCGCCGGGGACAGGATTACTGCTACCAGAAGCAACAGCCTGCAATAGTTGTACTACCTGTTGTTTAATAGCATCTGCTAGATCATCACGCTCTTGAATAGAACCTTGCACTTGTGTAGGAATATCATCTACAGCAATGGTTGTATTAGTAGGAATAATTCCAACAGGTTTTAAATTAGTTAGAGCACGTTGTTGTACTCCAGAAATTTTATCTTCCTCTCCTGCTTTGCCGCTTAGTTGTACATAACCAGTTAGGTCTGAAAACTGTTTAGTCTGTAAGAAGATTGGATAAGCACCTGGCTTCTTAGCAGGCTTAAGAGCGATCCATGCTATGTTCTTTTTAGATTTTTCATCTTTAAAAATCATTACTAATGCGGCACCTGCTTTTTCAGGTATGCTTAGTCCGCCCACTGGCGGAAGTGTTAGTGCGTTAGATACTGCTACATTGTTAGCCTTCACATAGTCCATAATCTCTGGAACTAGTTCTTGATAATTGTCTCGCTTGTCTACGTCTTGTGGAAACACTTGAGATGCAATCATATGAATAACATTTCCATCTGCATTTTTAAATGCTACACGTTTGCCACGGCCGGCTTCTTCTGCACGGCGGGCCATGCCGCCTTCAGATTCAAATAAAATAAATTCTTTTGCTCTCATTCACAGTTCCAACGTTTACGTGCTTTGCAGATTGCCTTGTCTGGTGTCTTAGTGCAATCAATATTGTGCATTTTCTTTTGGCCATCACTTCTAGCACAAAAACTTGATCTACGCTTACTTGCCTTAGATCCTTTCTTTAATTTGCTAGGAGGTGTAGTGACTGCTGTTTTTAATTTACTACCAGGATGTTCTCTACGATATGCTTTAACGGCTTTACTGCTCATGCCATCGGTTTTGTCTTTCTTATTAACCTTCTGCCAATCTTCTGACATACCTTCTGGGCCAATTTGAACTAACCATTCTAATTCATCGTCTGCATCTCTAACACTGAAGAATTTAACATTAGGAATCTTCTTAGCCGCAAACCATTTGTTAGCCACTTTAACCATTAGGGCACGATGTTGACGATCATTAACATCCGGTTCATATCCGCCTGTTAAGTTTGCCCACAATGCACTTGGATTGCCATGGCGATCGTAACCCAACAATTCACGCCATTGTTGTTGTAAGCGATCTGGCACATACTGATCCAATTCAGTGTCGCTCATCCACTCTCGGCCAATATCGACACCTTCCGCCATGGCGGCTTCAGTTAAGTCTTCTGGGGCAAAACCAATATAACTCTTACCATGCTCATCGCCAGACTGCACAACAAATGCGCCGCCTTCTTCTGATTCGATTTCGCCAATTTCCCAACCCATACGATTTAATAGTTTTTCAACTTTTTGTTGTATGTCGTCATCGCCATTGTACCAAATACGAGCGTACTTGAGTAATGTTTCTTCTTCGTCGCCACTATTATCCGGCGCAAATTCTTTTACATTTTGCTTTTTCTTTTTAGCAATAGCGATAGCGGCTTGTTGTGCGGCATTGGTTGCTTCTGTGATGAATTCTTTTGCTCTCATGGTAAAATCCGTCTATTCTGTATTTAGCGAATTTCTGGGAACAAACATTCCTGTATGAATACCCTAACATCCTCTTCATCTAAGCCTAAACTAGCCATTACACGTGGAGTATGTGGGTTACATTTTTGATTGATTGCGTAGTAGTTCTGCGCTTCTGTGGTATTTTCAGTAGTATTATTAGTTTCTGCTACAGTTTCTAAGTAATGTGCCAGTGTATCTTTAGCCATTTCTATAATCTGCGCTAGTTCTTCTTCGCTCTGCACATTACCTGCGGCTACCATGCTAGGGCTGAATATGTTGGTAGCCCATTCTGGTAGTTGGCGTTCTCTGCGCCATTCGAGTCGTTTAACATAATCAGCAAACCATTCCATCATAGGATGATTAGAATCTCCTGCTTTGCTGTAATCATGAAAACAGCCAGTAATCTTATTCTTGCCTGCTACAACGTCAAAGCCGTAAATTGGTGCTGGATTGTGTAAGTGTGGGAAGATGCAACAATGCATCATCCAGAGTCCTTTGGTTTCTCTAGCATCCACAACATCAACGTGAGCACGGCGATAAGACCCACTGGTCCAAACACGATTAACCCAACCAGGCTGATTAAAGCGATCCATGCCCGGTTCAAAGATTTCTGTTCCTGTTTCATTAAAACTGCTTTCTAAAAGATGCTGAACTTCAATCAGCGTGTCCCATACTTTACTCATAGTGTGGAACTATATCCATCATTTGATCAAAGAATTTTGCCGCAAAATCAAAACATACTCTTGCTTCATCTGCTAGACTATCATCTAGTTTTGCACGAATTGCTTCTTTGATCTTTTCAGGTTCGTCTCCAAACTGATAGTATTTGCCACTGCCTGGAACTCTTTTAGCAATCATTTGACCGCCTGATAAATCTCCCATGTGACGTACATAAATGTGTGCCATCAACTTTTTAGGATCATCTTTGATGCTGAGAATATATTTGATATATTCATCCACTACCGGACACATTTTTGGTTCTTCAGGATTGTCTGAGCCCCATAGTTCTATGAAGTCAGATAAAATTGCAGGTGCTCTGCGTATCTCTGGTAGACCGGAAAGTAATCCATGTGGCATAGCACAGACTTCTAAAATCTCATACATTGGATGTTGATTTTTTAGATATGTTGCGTATAGTTTAGGATTTACATTTCCTGAAAATAAGACTTTAACAAAAGGCCTTGTTTCTGCTCTGCGATGTTGCTCGTGTGTAAGTTCTTTTAGACTCATTCGGAATCCACTTTAATTTGTAATGGGAAGCCTGCTTGACGTGCAAGGTGTGTTGCCTCAACACCTTTCTGCTCGGCGATCTCGTAGGTATAAACACCTACTACTGCTGAACCTTCATTGTGTACAGTTAATGTAATCTGTTCAGCATTTTCTCTGGAGTGCTTAAACACAGTCATTAGTAATTCAATAACAAAGTCGATTGGAGTTTTGTTATCATTTAAAAACAATACCTTGTAACGCTTAGGTTCAGTGATATCGATTTTAATCTTTTCGTCAATTTTAATTTCGGTGTCTACAGTTGGCATATTGGCCCTCCATTCTTAATGGTATTTATTAGTGGGGGCCGGAGCCCCCGATTTTTTACTTAACTTCTTTCACTTCAATCTTACGTGGCAGAAGTGCTTCAGGAACAATGCGCTCGATTTGAATTGTAAGCACACCATCCTTAATTTCTGCTGACTTGATTTCCATGTGTTCTGCTAGAGTAAATCTACGTTCGAAATCACGGAAAGCAAGACCTCTGTGTAAGTACTCAACTTGGTATTCGCCTTCGTTAGCATTGATTGCCTTCTCGCCGCGAATAGTTAATTGATCACCTTCCACTTCTACTGCAACTTCATCTTTACCGAATCCTGCTACAGCAACAACTATATTATACTGGTTTTCTCCAGACTTTTCAATATTATATGGAGGATAGTTGTTCGAAATCTGATGTGCAAAGCGTGTTTCGAAAGTATCGAATAGATTGTCGAAACCGATTAATGCTCTGTTTAGAGCGGCTGTGTCAAAACGTGTTAATTGTGTCATTTTATATCTCCTTTAATTAAGCAAGAATTTTAGTAGGGCCCCACCCGGGCACCCTACATAACGAGTTTAGTTTGTTTCCTTAAACTCGGCATTGATTGCATCTTCCTGAACAGGTTCAAATGGCTTGTCCTGTTTGGCCTGTGCAATCGCTTGACTGGCCACTGCTAGTTCGCTAGTCTTTTGTACGATAGCGTCTTTGTCAGAACCTGTCAATTCTGTTTGAAGTGCTTTAACAGCATCTTCGATCTTTGTTTTATCTGTGTCTGAAAGTGTTGTTTCTTTCATGTCGTTTTCAACATTGTTGATCAACGCCTCGGCTGTGTTCCTAGCATCGATAAGTTCACGTGCCTTCTTATCTGATTCGGCATTAACTTCTGCATCACGAACCATTTGTTCGATCTGCTCTTTGCTTAGACCACTGTCACTCTTAATTGTGATTTGATTTTCTTTGCCGGTGTTTTTATCTTTAGCACTAATTTTCATAATGCCGTTAGCATCGATGTCAAATGTAACTTCAATCTGTGGAGTGCCACGACGTGCTGGAGCAATACCGTCTAACTTAAACTCACCCAGGAGTTTGTTGTATTGGAATAGTTCACGCTCGCCTTGTGCTACTTTGATATCAACTGCTGGTTGATTATCTTCTGCTGTGCTAAACACTTGGCTAGCCTTAGTAGGTATAGTTGTGTTCTTTTGTACAAGTTTAGTAAACACACCTCCCATAGTTTCAATGCCTAGTGACAATGGTGTTACGTCTAACAATAGAACGTCTGTACGATCACCTGCTAGTACTGAACCTTGAATAGCCGCACCAACTGCTACTGCTTCGTCTGGGTTAACGTCTTTGCGTGGAGCCTTACCGAATAGTTTTTCAACTGCTTCTTGTACCTTGGGCATACGTGTTTGCCCACCAACAAGAATAACTTCGTCAATTTCTGATGGAGTAACACCTGCATCCTTCATAGCAACCTTACATGGTTCGATACTACGTTGGATTAGTTCTTCTACCAATGCTTCTAACTTAGCACGAGTAATCTTAACATTCATGTGCTTAGGACCACTTGCGTCTGCTGTGATGTAAGGTAAGTTAACATCAGTGCTGGCACTGCTAGATAACTCAATCTTGGCTTTTTCAGCGGCTTCTTTTAGACGTTGTAAGGCCAACATGTCTTTCTTAAGGTTCATGCCTGACTCTTTCTTAAACTCGTCGACCAAGTAGTCCATAATACGTTGGTCAAAGTCTTCACCACCTAAGAATGTGTCGCCGTTAGTGCTTAGTACTTCGATTTGTTTTTCGCCATCCACGTTGGCAATTTCAATGATCGATACATCGAAAGTACCACCACCAAGGTCATAAACAGCAACTTTGCGATCTGCTTTGTCGTTTTTATCAACACCATAAGCAAGAGCTGCCGCAGTAGGCTCGTTAATAATACGCAATACTTCCAAGCCTGCGATTTTTCCAGCATCCTTAGTTGCCTGTCTTTGGCTGTCATTAAAGTATGCGGGAACTGTGATAACTGCTTGAGTAACTTTTTCACCTAAATAATCCTCTGCTGTCTTTTTCATCTTACGCAGAACTTCAGCACTAATCTGCGGAGGTGCTAATTCTTTACCCTGTGCGCGAACCCATGCATCTCCATTCTTGGATTCCATGATTTCGTAAGGCATTAGGTCAATATCTTTTTGTACAGCCTGTTCTTTGAACTTACGTCCAATAAGACGCTTGGCCGCATAGATTGTGTTTTTGGGATTTGTTACTGCTTGACGTTTAGCACTAGCACCTACAAGTACTTCGTCTGTAGAATAGGCAACAATACTAGGTGTAGTTCTTGCACCTTCGCTGTTTTCAATAACTTTGGAATTTCCTGACTCGATGACTGCTACGCATGAATTGGTAGTACCCAAGTCGATACCGATGACTTTGCTCATAACATTTCTCCTTATAATTAAGCAAGATTTTAATTGTGGGCAACTGCCCGTTTCGTAAAACCCTATTGGCGTTCTACAAAATTATTTATATCAGATTTTATCTAAATTTGGTATTTTAGACCATTTTTTTAACTTTTCGACTTTTGCCCTTTTTGCTTCGTGCAATTTGCCCCAACTGACTACTTCGTTGATCATTAGTATATCAATCATAGCCAGCATATCCCCTAGTTCTTCTTCTAGGTGCTGTCGATTGGTCTGCTCTGTTCCGTGTTTAGCATTGTCTATGCCAAAACGCCTAATTTTACTTACTGCTTGAATAACTTCTGCACACTCTTCCTGCAGAATGTCCATAACTTCGTTATTTTGTTCGTCCATTTTTAATACATTTTTTTAGGTAGTTGTTGTTTACGCAGTTCTTTTTGCCAACGATTCTTAGCCGCAGACTTTGCTCGCTTACGAGCAGTTGTTGGCTTTTCATAGAACTCGCGATCTCTTAGTTCCTGCAATAATCCGCTATCCTGTATTTTCTTTTTGAAACGGCGTAGAGCTCTTTCAACGGGTTCACCGTCTTTTACAGTAACTCCACTACCACGTAGTTGTTTATCCCTCATTATCTTCCTCTGTTAATTTTGGAAAGTCGTAAAAACGATTTTTATTTATTAAATCCCAAGGTGCTTGCATATTCGTGCATCTATAGTATGTAGTAGGAATACTCAAAATGTAAGCAAAGAACTGGCTTATACTTACAGGACTATTATCCATATCTATAAGAATAGTGTCGACGGAATTGGCTACGCTGAGTAACCATGCTATGTTGTCTTCGTCGCCTGTGTACAGATATATGTTTAAGTGTTCACTACAGTCTAAAGCATATTCCTGTACAGCGTCTTTGAGTGTGTCGCTAGGAGTAATAACTAGCATTGTTTGACTTTGATCGTATATACGATCCGGAGCGGTTATGATTTTGATTTTCTTCTTTGTATTCTCTGCCATAATGTCTCTGTGTCTTGTTCAGCGTTTTGGACGTAGGTTACTCCTTGGTCTTGGTCACTTGTTGATTCTGTTCCTTCACTATGTAGGTTGTCTTTTTTTTTGAACTGTCAGGTTCTATGACTTCTGTAAGATCGGGCTTGTATCTGTCTCCTGTTACTTCGGATATATAATCCCCAGGACGCTCGTCCAAAGTTTCCTTCCAAGGTAACTCTTCAATTACACCAGATTCTTTTAATTTTTCCTGATGCTTAATAGTGTCATCTGGATTCTGTTCCTTCCAAATGCGCTTGGCTTCTTTTTCTTTTTCAAGTTCGCGTTCTGCTTCTTCAATCATTTTATTCCATTGCTCTAGTCCAATGTCTTCAACAATGTCCTTTTCTTCTTCTGGAATATAAGATCTAGCATGTTCTACTATTTCAGCATCTTCATCGTCGGCATCTTCTACTTGATAGTTTTGGATGTCTGCGTGTTTAGGATACATCCAACCAATTGGATGCGGATCAGCACTTTCTTTAATCTGTTCGACTTGCTCTTCGACTAATGGACCATCGTCTGCTTCGTATTTAGGTTCATTCTGTGCATCAATTGGAGTTGGCACAATTGGCGCTGGCTCAGGTTCTTCCTCTTCTTGTTTCCTAAACCATTGGAAACTATATTGGCTAGCCAGCAACAAAATAACAGCCAATGGGTCAAATACTATAACAATAATAATGATTACCCAGGTAACTGCTTTTTCTAAAATCGTTTCATTTGTCTCGCCATAGACAAACGATGCGATATACTTAATTGGACCAACTTCGGCTTCGACCTTGCGTACCTCGGCGGCAATAGGCGCACGGGCATCATTAAGTTCCGCGATAGACTTCTGCGACTGTGATATTTCTGCTTGAAGTCTAGCACGTTCTTTCTGCTGGGACTTACGCAAAGCCACAGCCTTGTCGGCACCTTTTTCATCTGCTGAGCGACCCAATACTTGGTCCACTCCTTCATCCATCTGTTTAAGTGCTTTACGGTTTGCTTCAATATTTTCTTTTTCGGTTTTGATCTTTTCATCATAGATAGCAATCTTACTTTGAACATCGCCGCTTACTAGACTTTGGTCACTGTGTGCTTTGGATAAGAAACCAAAAATACCCATAGAGGTAATAAGCATTAGTATAGCAATAGCGGATAATAGATAACCTCTAATAAAGTTAGGTGCCCTGGACCAATTTTGTTTTAGCCAAACAGTTGCGGCTAACTTACTAACTTCTAGGGCTACACCCATAACAATGATAGGAATAACAGCCGCAGAGAAAATGGCCATTAGGCCCGCTACGCTGTAATAAATGGCTACAGCGGATATGGTTAATCCGCTGAACAATGTTAGCCAAGCAATTAGTTTGTCACTAGTTTGATATCGCATAATCTATTATTTATTGGCGAGCAAAAGTCCAAAACTGACTATCTAATGTATAGCAACCAACTTCTTCATATTCTCTACTTTTGCCTTGTTTATAAACTAGAGTAATTAATTTACGGCATACACCGCCTTGAACATGCCAAGACAATACCGGTTTAATTTTACCCCACGATTCTTCTGTGTTGTTATACCACTCCATAACCTGTCCATCTGGTACAGATTCTAATGTTAGTATAACAGCATTTGTGTGTCTACGTCTATCTTCTTTACTCAATGCGCCATCCCAACTTTTAATTAGGTTGGCAAAAACACTAACAGCACTTCCAGGATAATCGTAATCATTTCTCACACCTCCGGTTGCACTTAATGGAACACGGAGATCTGAAGCCTGACTAGTTTGACAGATTAGCAGGGTCAGAAATGTAAACGTAATGACCTTGACGATGTGTTTCGCAAACATAGTTTCTTCCATATTGTGTAACTACAGGACGACAATTTTGATCTACGCCAATTCTTGCAGGAACATGACGTTCAATAAAATCATCGGAGCATCTTACAGTAGTTTTGCTAGACACATTGGCTCCATCGACTACTTCGATAGTTTTTGATGTGTTACAAAACTGTGCCGTTTTAGTAGGAGCAGAACTACAGCCCGAGAGTAGAGCAATAATCACAAACATTACAATTATTGCTAACCACAGATAGTTCTTAACTGTATAAGGGTGTGTCATTACTGAGCCTTTGCCTTAAGACGATTGAAAGTATCTTCAGTCATTTTCAAACGAACATAAGTGTAATATTGTCCGTTTAACGAGTACTGATGTTTCTTAGACTCTAATTGATCTTGTATCAATTGGTTACCAGTAGATGTTTCTACTCGGGTCTGAGTAGCCTTTCGTTCGTCGATAATTTCTACTTTAGTCAAAGAATTGACTCGACTACCTAAGCGTTTGGCAAAGCCGTCTAATGCAAAGGCATCTGCTTGTGCTTCTGATGCTTGCTGGTAACGACTTTCGCCCATACCGCAAGAATAGACATAACCCTCACGTGCCCAAAACCAGCCTTCTTTGCCTCGTTGTTCGCAATCAGCATACCAACTTGGGTGTGCCGCAGTTTTACGGACTTCAATTTCCTTCATGCTTGAACAAGCAGAAAGAATACTTACCATAGATATTGCCAAAAGTGCCTTTTTCATAATGTGCCTTTCTGTGTGTGAAACAATTTACGACAGTTAAAAGTATAACACCACCCGAAGGTGGTGTCAACTGGTTTGGTAATCGAATTACTTAAAGAATATCAATGCCATTAAAACGGCTTGAACAATAAAACCAAAGCCAATTGTAACTACATTTAGCATATCCTTTTGGACAGCGGCTTTGACAAACAACAGCGCAAGTCCGGACCAAACTAACAGTACCAAATCAACTGCTGGTAGTCTATCTGTAAGTCCACTCATTACTGCTAACAAACTTGGAATGGTACTAGCGTGTAATACAATGACTGCTAACCAACCAAATGTTTCTGCGGAAATTTGAGATACTTTGGTAGTAACAAACTCTTTGAGTTGATCAATATTATTAATCATATTTTGGTTTCCTTGCCTTTATAAAAAATGTGTTGTCCAATTTTGCCTATTTTTTCCAAATTCCATCTTGGGTTGACGTAGGAGGCATGATAGTATAAAGCATCTTTGAGAACGTCCAATCTGAAATTCTCAAGTAAAACCTTCTTAGCAACTTCGTAACTTTCATTATAAGCCTCCTTGTTTACAGGTTTAGTTTTTGCCGCAGAGTCACATGCCCATGAAAATTGGCACACAACTTTTTCCATAATTACGTTCTTTTGGTAAACGACACCGCAGACATCTTGTCCAAATTTGCCTGATGCAACACGGTTCATTGTTACTTGGGCAACAGCAACCTTACCTTCGAATGGCTCATAACCTGCTTCGCGATAAATGTTGATTGCCAAACAATCTAATTGACGCTCTCGTGTCTTGATAGACACTACGTCCTGTGAGTATAGCCCGCCTCGTTCACGCAACGACTGAAACTTTGTAGTCGTTACAGTTTGAACCAAAACGGCAACCATAACTAATCCTAAAAAATAGGATACTAATCTAAATGACTTTTCCATAAGTCCTCCTTTCACTTAGTGTTATTTTGGGCATAATATTGCACCGCAACAACATTACATTAAGGGAGTTAACTTCACGAGGCTCAATTAAAGAACCCTGGGTTCGTGTAGTTGTCTCCATTGGACGCACAATCTCATAACTTGTGTGCCTTTGGCGAACTTGACCGCCCGAATCTCACGGGTTTCCAATTGGCCAAGACTCGCAGGATTGTTTCTGCTTGTGACATACTTTAATCCAACTATCTTAGTTTCTTTGCGAAACGTACAAATATATAGTTCATAATTCCAAAATCACTAGTTAAATAGGCCCTATCTTCTCATTTTGGAGATTTCTACGGCTTCTTCATTACTAAAAATTGGAACTGCATTACTCTTGTGCATAGTACCGATGCCTTTGATCATTGTGCCTGTATAAACTTTATCTGGTGCTTTTAAACAAGGACCGCCAGTAAATGGTAAACTAGCAATCTTTGGTGTTTCTCTAACGAATGGCTTGTTGACTACCGGATTCATCGTCGGTGCCGCTAGTCCACGCTTACGTTTTTTATCTTCGGCTTCGATGGCCCACTTCTTTTGAAGTGCCTTCCAACTTTCGTCTAACTCTCTAGCCTTTTTGGCATGTTCAGCAGAACGAAACTTTTGTTTGCCTTTCTTTTTGCCAGTGGTACTAAGCCACGGGCCTTCTAAGTGCATACTCAAAGTTACCTCCAAATATTGTTACTATAGGATTATTATATAACAACTTTTGGTAACTGTCAAGTGTTTTGGTTTATACTCGAAATGACTCGCCACAGCCACAACGGTCACGTTCATTTGGATTGGTAAAGTCAAATCCTTCGTTAAGACCTTTCTTTACCCATTCAACTTGTACACCGTCCAGGTATGCTAGACTTTTTGGATCAACAAATACGTGTACACCGTGACTAACAAAACTCATATCTTCTTTTGTGGGCTCGTCAACAAATTCAATCATATAAGCCATTCCACTACAGCCTGTAGTTTTAACACCTAATCGAATGCCTAGCCCTTTGCCCCTACGGTCTAGTGTAATCTTTACTCGCTCTGCGGCTTTCTCAGACAGTGATATCATTTTTTGCCTTGTAGTCTGCTACTGCGGCTTTGATAGCATCTTCCGCAAGAATTGAACAATGGATTTTAACGGGTGGAAGTGCAAGTTCTTCGGCAATCGCGCTGTTCTTAATCTCTCCCGCTTGATCCAACGTTTTTCCTTTGAGCCACTCGGTGACCAACGATGAACTAGCAATAGCACTTCCGCATCCGTATGTCTTGAATTTCGCATCCTCAATAATGCCCTCGTTATTAACTTTAATTTGTAACTTCATCACGTCGCCGCAAGCAGGTGCTCCCACCATGCCTGTGCCAACGCCTTCCTCGTCTTTAGGGAAACTACCTACGTTGCGAGGATTTTCGTAGTGATCTATAACTCTATCGGAATAAGCCATTTAATCTCCTTAAACTGAAAACGAACTTCCACATCCACAAGTTGTTTGTGCATTTGGATTTTCAATATTAAAACTAGAGCCCATTAAGTCATCGATAAAGTCGACTTTGGCTCCTTGCAAATAGTTCATGCTCATTGAATCTATTAATATTCTACCAAATTCAAAGTCGTCTTCTTCTTTGTTTTTTGCAAAATCGAACACGTAATTAAATCCCGAACATCCTCCACCTTCTATTGCAATTCTAAGGTATTTTTCTTTGCTTTCATCCAGCACCATTTGAATTTCTTTTTCAGCGGTTTCTGTTATTGTAATCATGTCGTGTCTCCGTTGTAGTAATATTTATCGCACAATTATCGTAGTTTAGTATTATTTTTGGTAGTTGTCAACCGATAAATATGAATATGCCAGCACTAGCAAGATTAACAGATTTGGGAGAAGGAAAATGTCCTTTGCACTCCCCTAGCCCACCGGTAGATTATACTACCACACACATTGCCGGATGCAGTACTGTGTTTACAAACAACCTAGCACAACTAGTAGCCACTAGAGATCCTGGCGAACAATCCTGCGGACATACTAGCCAAACACTTACTGGATCTGCTACTGTGTTTGCAGAAAACTTGCCTGTGCATCGTATTGGAGATACAGGCCTTGGACAAGGCGGAGATACATATACAACTATCACCGGAAGTTCTAATGTGTTTAATGACGGAGCGTAACAATGCCTTTACTAAATTTACCTAGCCCACCAGATGGGTTTGATTTTGCTACTAATGGATTTGGTCAACAAACCGGTACATTAATCAAATCTGCGGCTAGTATAGTTAATGATGCGGCAAAGAAGATAGCCAGTTCATTTCCTAAGCCTCCTGCAGATGCAGGCACATTTACTCCCCCGGCAGATTCTAATGGTCCTAGTTTAAATGCTACTATAGATGCTATTAAAAATGGATCTATTAATAAAAGTATTACCGCTTCGATTAATAAAATCGGCGACGTTGCTGGATCATTGCCTTCTGATGTCAGCGAAGGACTTGCTTCTGCACAGGCCGCAGTAGCCGCAAAGATGGCCGCGGCGCAGGCGCAACTTCCTAAATTAATGGCAGTAGCACAGGCTAATATGGATCTAACAACTAAGAAAGCATTAGCAGCCGGTGCACCACCAACTGAAGAACAACTAAAAGCCGCCAGCGGTGCATTGGCTATATTTCAAGATGGACCTGCCGCTCTAAAAGCACAGGCAGAGGCTGTTAGTAAAACTGTAGCACAGGCAGGAGCAGACTTTGGTGCAAAACTTCCTGCGGCATTAAACACCGCATCTAATTTTGCTAAGGCAGGTTTAGATAAAGTATCAAGTCTTGCCACCGGCGCAGGCGCATCAATTACTTCGTTTGCTAATAGTGTACCTCCGCAGACTATCCCGGATCCACAGAATCCCAGTGGTCCTCCTATTACTAATCCGGCATATACTACATTTGCCGCTAATCCTGATAATGCCAGTAAGTTAAGTAGTCTAGCAAATTTAAAAACTGCTATGACTACTGCGGGTGCTGGTCTTACTGCGGCATTTGGTGCAATCGAAACTAAAGCCAATACGGCTGTTAGTGCAGGTGTTGCAGATTTAAAGGCATTTGCATTTGCTAATCAATTGGCTCAACCTGCAGGTGGCATTATGGCCACGGCCAGGGCCGCTACGATTGATGCTAGTCAAGTTAGTGCCGCACAAATTAATAAAGTTGTTGCACAGGCCGCTGCCAGCAATCCAGCACAACCGCCTAAGTCTCCAGAGTCTGAGATTAAAGAAACAAAAATTAAAGAACCTGAAACTACTACTACAACTACACCTAAAACAGGAATCTTTGGCAAAGATCCTAATGAAAAAATTTCAGAGGCATTTGTTGAAGCCTATGCAATAAAATGGAGACAAATTAGGACTTACTTCGAGACTATTACTGCCAAAGATAATTTTGAAAAAAATCTTAATGCTTGGTACCCTGGATATGTTGCTATACGAGATAAAGGAAGACAAGTAGTAAAAGACAAACCAGATCCTGCTACTAGAACAGCCGAAGAAACGTATTACTCAGATAAGCGTGATAAACTTAACGCAAACTTCCAAGAATATTCTGTTTTTTGGAAAGGTGCTAGTCGTACTCAAGCTCAAACTAATGAGAGAGCACGTCAGTGGCAATTGCTTAAAAAGTTATTTGACGAAAATAAAACATACGGCGAAGCACCGTTGAGTATTGAAACTGCTATTAAAACATCGGCTGTATTATCCGATGAAGAGGAAGCAAAATATTTTAAAACGTATGCGGATTTGATAAAGGCAAAGCCTGAAGCGGCCTTGCCTAGTAGTTTAGATCAACCGTTTTCAGCGTAATTAAGACGCTAACGTGATCCCAGTTGTTGTTTGAATGAACTGATCTGCAAACTGTTTGTCTGTTGCTTCTGCTACAGTTACAGTAGTCTTAAGTAGTTTAACTTCTTTGTCGGGACTTACTGTAAACAAATACGGCATAAGTCCTGGTCCTTTTGCACCCATACCAATAACCATTGGCTTACTCAACTTATAGTAAGTTGCTGTTTCCTCTGTAAGTTTGGCTACTAATTCTTCTCCTGAAGTTAGTTTAAGTGTAATTACTTCGCCTACTGATACGCCTTTGTCAATTAACATATTATCCCTTTAATGTTTCAAAAAATGCTTCGTCTTTACCTGCTAGGCCCTGATAGCCACCAGGAAGGAGAACGCCATCCTTAAAAATTTGTGGAACACTACGCAAGCCTTGATCCATAAGGAACTCACGTGCATCTGGTTCATCTTCCATCATAATTGTTTTAAATGGAATACCTTTGCTTTCTAACAATGCTTTTGCTCTGTCACAAAACGGACAGTTTTGTTTTGAATATACTGTAATCATACTTCTCTCTTATAAATTTGGTAATGCGTCATAATCGATTGCATCGCTCATAACGCCAATAACGTAGTTAGTGCTTTCATTCTCTTGTAGAGCAGTTTGTTTTTTACTAGTATCGCTGTGCTTGTTAAACCAAGGAATAGGAGTTGTCTTAGGTGCAGGGTTAGTGTACTTAATGCCAATCTCCTTGAGTGCGTTATATGCGGTGTAATCTACAAAGTCTTTAAGAATGTTAGCGTTTAATCCAATCACTGGTCCTTTTTGGAACAAGTAGTCGGCCCATGCTTTTTCTTCACGTATTACATCCATATATAGCGCCAAGACTTCTGCTTCACACTCTGTCTTGATTCGAGCAAAGCGTGGATCTTCTTTGACTACTTGATTGATCAAATAGGCAGTCCAACCTTTGTGTAGTAATTCATCTTGTAGAATTAAACTGATAATGTTGCCATTACCAATAAAGATTTTATTTTCTACCATTGCTAGACTTGTAGCAAACGATACCATAAAGCGGAATGCTTCTAAGGCATAACTTGCGTTCAACGCTAACCAAATTGACTTGACGTGTTCTACTTCGGAAATTTCTTCGCCTAGTTCTTTGCGGCAGTTAATTAAGTGTAGGTCGTCATAATACTTGCCTACACTACTAGCCATGTCTACAATCTCTTTAGTGTCGTGGATAGTATTGAATACTTCTTTAGGCACATTATAGATGTTACGGATGATATGACTGTAACTACGACTATGAATATTTGTTTCAAAGAATGTCCAGTTGTAAACCAGTGCTTCTAGTTCTGGCAGACTTACGACCGGAGTAAAGATTTGACTTGGGCCACGGCCTTGTAAACTATCTAACGCTGTTTGACGCAACAAGTTAGATGTAAAGATATGTTTTACGGCATCGCTGGCATCTTTAAAGTCCTGTGCGTCCTTAGTTAAACTAATTTCTTCAGGTACCCAAAAGAAGCCGCGAGCAGTAGTTTCGAAATTTTGAATTTTAGGATACTTTACTTCCTCAAATCTTTGAATAGTAACAGGACCCTGTGGGTCCAAGAACATCTTACGATTAAGATAGTCTGTCTTTGTGTTTAAATTGTATTGCGCTTTACTCATTTTGTTTCCAATGTTATTTGTCCGTCTACGATTGTTACACGTTTAACTGGACGGCCATCGACGTACACAGGAACTTCAGTAAAGTTTTTCTTAATATTCGTAGCATCGGCCTTGTGTGCCAACTGTTGCCACGCTTTAAATATTTCTTGATGTATGTCGTAAGCGTCCATTATAATTTACATGCCTCACAATCGTCTTCTAAATCTACTTCTACATAATTCTGTGCTACAGTTTGTACTAGTTCTTCTTCTTTGGCTTTACTACCTGCCTTGTTGATTAGGCTATAATAGAAAGTTTTTAGTCCCCAGTAGTGTGCCTGCATCAAGTTCTTAGCAATCAATGTAGTTGGCACTTTACGATCCGCAAAGTGTGCTGGATTGTAGAATGTGTTTGTACTAATTGACTGGTCAACATAGGCCGCAAGTACAGCCGCAGTCTTTAAGTAACCATCGCAGTCTTTCTGTTCCCACATCATTTGATATTTGTTCTTGAGTTTATGATACTCGGGGACAACTTGTACAAAGGAACCTGCTTTGCTTTCCTTAACTGAAATAAGCGACATAGGCATTTCAATGCCATTAGTGCTGTTAATGACAACACTAGAACTTTCAACAGGGGCAATGGCCATAAGTGTAGCATTTCTAACTCCGTGTTCTAACATCTCGCCACGCAAAGTTTCCCAATCAAGTTCCGGAGTAAAGTCTGCTAGTTCATTAACACCTTTAGCACGTAACTCCCAAGGAAACTCTCCCTGACCGTATCGTGTATGTGCGCTATGCAGACAAGGTCCACGTTCTTTGGCCAATTCAACTGTGGCTTCTGTTAGGTAGTAGGCTTGATGCTCCATCCATGTCTTGACATCTTGTAGTGCATCTTTTTCGCCATACTTGAGTCCACGCTTGGCGTGCCAGTATGCTAAGTTAGTAACGCCAATACCCAATGGTTGGATTTCGTCGTTGCTTAGTTTACTTTGAATACTTAGGAAGTCTTGGTAGTCCAGTATGTTGCATAGACTACGCTGAAGGATGCGGCAAGCTCTACGCATATCCTCAGGATTGCGGAATGCTCCCCAATTAATGGAGCCCAGAGTACAGAGAGCGATACGACCAGCATCGTCATCGAGACGCTTAAATGGCTTAGTAGGTAATAGTATTTCACAGCACAAATTACTTTGATAGATTGTATGATACTCAGGATCAAATGGACCTTGGTTCATTACGTTGTCTACAAACACAAGATAGATACGTCCTGTGTCTGTACGTTCTTTTAGAATACCGCCTTTAAAAACTTCTTCTGCTGAAATTACTTTCTTGCGAAGATCTTTTTGCTTTTCATATTTGACATATAATTCTTCAAATAGTTTAGTATCCTGATAAAATGCTTCGTACAAATCTGGTACTTCATTAGGATCAAAGAATGTTATGTTTTCTTTGTTCTTGAATCGGCGCCAAAAGAACGCTGAGAGGACGACTCCGTAGTCCATGTGGCGGACTCTTGTCTCCTCAGTTCCTTGATTATTCTTGAGAACAATAAGATCATCGAACTGATGATGCCAAATAGGATAAAACACAGTAGCACTTGCATTACGAATGCCTCCTTGACTGCAACTCCTTAAATCACCGAACCACTTCTTCAAGAAGGGGATCATGCCAGTGTGCATGATTTCTCCACCACGGATCGGGGAGCCCAATGGGCGTAGTCGACCGATTTCCAATCCAATCCCCGCTCTCTTACTGGCGTACTTAGCCATCATCTCTCCAGAAGCAAATATGCTATCCAGATCGTCGTCACTGCGGATAAGAACACAACTAGAAAACTGCTTAGTTGGAGTGCCAAGCCCTGCCAACACAGGTGTAGCAAGAGTAAACAAACCATCGGATGCTGCCGCATAGTATTCTTTAATGTAACGCATTCTTGCACTATTCGGTTCTTCCTTATGGAAGACTGTAGCCGCGGCCACCATATATCTAACCTGTGGAGTTTCATAAATTTCCTTTGTCGCACGATTGCGTACCAAATACTTCTCTATTAACTGCTCAATAGCCGCATAACTATACTCTTCATCTTTAGAATGGTCTAACATATCATCCATTCTATTCCAATCATCTTCGCTATACCAATTCATTAGTTCTGGTGTGTATAGTCCGACTTCAATATTTTTCTTTACGATCTCGTAGAGGCGAGGAGGCTCGTATTCGCCATATACATCCTTACGTAGCATACTCAAGCGTTGCTTGCCTGCTACATATTGATAATTTACATGACCTACATCTGGATTATGTTCAACGTCAATTAAATCTACAATCGCTCGTAGTGTAATTTCATCGATTTCTTGAGTAGTAATGCCATCATAGAAATGAGGCTGTGCTTTAATTTCAATCATCGACTGACTTACGTCTGCAATACCAGCACATACTTTCGCTACCTGTGCCTGCCACTTTTCAATCGTTAATTTCTCTCTGTTACCGTTTCTTTTTATTACTGTTATATTTGTCATTTACGCCTCGATTGCAAAGTATGATATTTAGTACTGTTCAAAACTGTTCGGACAATACATGAGTTTTTTCTATATGTATGTTCTTTGGAATGTCTTTAATATGCACACTTTTTTCTTGGTCTAGTCCTATTACACGGTCGCCCGCAATTAACATATAATATAACTTGGACTGTTCTTTGTCAAGGCCAACTTGAATCTCATAATGCCAATCTTTAAATTTTTCAGTTAGCATTAATGTATATCCAATTGCCAGTGTTGCGGTGTACTCGCAATAGACATTCTCCTCAATCATCTCCCATGGATCTGGCCATGTTGTTTGGTCATAAGGATCGATGTTACGCACAGATTTTGGAATTGTGTTCCAAAAGTCTATGGCTGTTTGAATTGGATCAGTGTCAGAGGTTAATTGGTCTCTGAGACCTCTCCAGGCGGCTAGGCGATCTTCGAATCGTTTGAGAACCATGTATTAACTAATTGTTTCGTACCAATAGTTAATATAACCATCCTCAGAGACTGCTGTATTTGTATATCTAACAAACACAGTTGGATCATTGGTAAATGTTCCTGCGTTTTCTAAAGTTGCTGAAAAACTTAGGTCTTCAATGTTTGAAGAATTACCAATGGTACTACAGTCGTCTGTAAGGTGTACTAGATCATTTTCTCTATCTACATTAACAAAAATAGTTCCTTGTCTTGTAACGGCCTGTGCAGGGCTTGTATAGAAATAATGAATGATGTGAGAAGTGCTGGTATTAGCAGGCAGTTTAATAAACGGACTACCAGTTGCACCCGAGTCGATATAAATTTCGTTGTTGTATTTGTGTTCCGATTTTACTATGCCTTTTACTTCTGGAATATAAGGAATAGAATTCAAGTATGTTGGATTAGAAGTTAATTCGATACTTCTTTCAAAGTAATCGTTAGTAGAAACGTTACCGCCTGAAACAAAATTAACTACTTCATAGGTTGCAGTTTCTTCAGTACCGCCGTCATTACCAACTTGTACATAGGTATTGCTTTCAGATACGTTGCCTGTACCTGCAATAATTTCGTATCCAGTTTCTGTAATTCTAGAAAAACGTGAATGTGTAACTTTGTTTTCGTGCGGACCATACTGACGTCCACTGGCTAATGAATCTACGTTGTGGCCAAATCTAATTCCTCTACGTAGTTCATAGAATGTACTGTTGGTAAAATGATTAGATTCGATGTCGTATGTACTGTCGATACCATAAGCAAAGTTTGTAATGTCAACATTGTCAAACAAATTACCAGTACAAGATACGCTGGCTGATTTTGCCACTAATCTTAATCCAACGCTGTCTGCATTTAAGGCTGTACTTGGGTATGCCCATACACCTTTAATCTTTAGATTACTAAATGTAGAATTTTTAGCGGCTATTAATTCTAAGCCAGGCTTATTTGCCACAGTATTTTCTAAGGTCATGTCGGACATGCCTATTAACTGTGGTTGATTTAAACTGGTCATAGTAGATGTGTCTGTATAGACACCTGGAGTACTGTCGCTACCAACTGTATATGCTACTGCAAATGCACCTGTCTGGCGAATCACTGTTTTATCTTTGCCAGCACCTTGTAAGTTTGCATAAGGAGGAATACGTAGTGGAGAAGTAATTTTATAGATACCTGCTTCAAACACTAATTTAATTCTGCTGGCTGTAGATCCTTTGGTAGCATCGTTTAGATATAATTGATCAATAGCACGTTGAATGGCTAATGTATCGTCTGTAGTACCATTTCCCACAGCACCAAATGCTCTAACAGAAACTACATCATCAAGACGTTCTTGAACAGTACGTTGTATCGGTTGCGCGGCGCTTGGACCTGTTTGGATTGTGGCATCATTTCTCTTGTACTGATATTGTAATGCTAGGTCAAGAATGTTGTCGTGTTCTGTAATAATTTTAGTGTTGCCCACATACGGAGCACCTTCACTAACACTACCATTACCTATGAACAATTCTTGCGTGTCAATTGCCCAACCAATTTCTCCGCTGGCTAACTGCGGTAAACTAGTACCTGAATTTTTACGTCCTCTTCGATGCTGAATTTTTGATATTTGCACTACAGCCATAATCTACACTCCGTTATGACTGTATTTATGTGTTTAGGGTAGTCTATAATATTGTGCCACCCTGTCACACCAGCGATTTGTCCAGTAGTCAAAATCTGAAGGTTCTAATATAAACTCTTGATATTCGTAGTCTTTGCTACACATTAAAATAACACCCTTGCGTATATTAGTGCCGTGTATTTCGTTGTGTGCTAGAGCGTAGGCTGTTAACTGTAAAAAGTAATCCTCGATCCACTCAAGTTTCTTGGGTTTGTTAGTCTGCTTAAAGTCTAGGATACTTTCGTCGCCTTCGTGTATGCCTACACAGTCTGTGGTTCCTGCATATAATTCTGGGAAATACAAAGGAACTTCACTGCCCCATACTTCCTTAATTTTAGGGAATCCTTGTGCAATAACAATCTTAGCCATGTCCAGGCTTTGTTGTGCATAAGGGTTACTCACACTTTCTTTTAGTGGCTCACCTTTAATGTAGTTTTCTAGGTATGTGTGCATCCTAGTTCCGCGACTGGCGGCTTCGGTGGTAATCTGTTGTGCTTTTTGTTCGCCAACAGCCTTTTTCCAATTAGCCAGTGCTTCACGGGCTTCTGCTGGTTTAGTTTTATCTAGGATTGTTGTTACACTGGGAACTTTAAACCCATCTGGGCAAGCATATAAACGCTTGCCAGTGGATTCATCTCTATTAAGTTTAGTGTAGGTATATTTTGGCTGTAATAATGTCGTAGTCATGACGCAATTATAACATTATGTTTACAGCCTGTCAAGAGGCCATTGCTGTATTTGTTGCGTGTTTTGCCATTTGTGCAACAGCGTCACTGCCTGTGTCGCCGTCTACTGGACCTTGTGGTGGTGTTTGATTTTTAGTCTTTAGTTCAATGCCGTTTTGATCAAATCGTGCTACTAATTTTTGTAGATTAGGATCTGCATCGAAGGTTAATTTAAATGTGTCGTAGTCGAATTCTTCTTGGCCAATGTTTGTCATGAAACGATTAATTTCGTCCCATCTAAAATTGCCTGGAATGTTTTTGCTATCGGCTTTACCGATCAAACTCCTAAGAATTAGGATTAGGTTTGGATCGGTTGCCTCAATTACTTTTTTTTTGGTGCTAGTAAACTTGCTAGTTTACGGCTAAACTCGATTGATTCACGAGTAGCACGACCTGCGGGCTCTTCGCCACCTGCCGCTGGAGCAGCCGCTCCTGCTTCTTCTTCACCGCCAACTACTGTGCCTGATTCAGCACCTGCTTCTGGTTCTTCTGCGCCTGCTTCTGGTGCTGGCTCTGCGCCCATTGTTGGAGCGGCTCCTTCACCTTCGCCTGTTAAGATAGCAACTGCTTGTGTTAGTTGCTGACGTGAACTTTCTAATGCTGTGTAGATAGTTGCAAGGGCTGGTTTAACAACTCCCTCGAACTCCATTGATGTATCACTGCCCATTTCGTCTCTTATAGAGTCAATTAATTCTAACATTGATTCGGCCTGCATATTTGCTGTGTCTTCCATCCAGCCTGTAACGCGGTCAACCATGTCACGAGCGGCCATGATTAACTCGGCCTTTTCTTCTTCGCCTTCACGTAGTACAGATTCTACTTGTACTACGGCTTTGTTCTTATTAACTTTATTCTGTAATTCTTCTGGAAGATCTTCAAATGCGATAACACCTTGCTCTACTTTTTCTAATACCATGCTTTCCATTTCAGTATAGCCGCTGTCAGTAGTCATTTCGTTGCTACGCTCTTCGATAGCACGATTTAACACATCTAGGAACAGTTTGTTCTTAGAATATGTTTCGTCTTCGTAGACAGCATTGTAGCTCTCGCTGGCTTCAAACTGACTAATCTTTGTACGTAACTTGTTACGTGCATCTTCTAACTGTTCAAGAGTGAAACTCTCTAAATCAATTTTCTGTCCAAATTGCTGGGCTACGCTTTCGTTTAACGCCTTGGCAGTTAATGGTTTGTTAAGTTCTGTAATACGCATGGTTAAAATCTTCCTGTGAAGTTGTTTTATTATTTATACAATCGACGAGTAGAACAGGTTGTCGATTCGAGCCTTGGCTGTCTTAGCATAATCCTTGACTAACTCAAATCTCCAGTAAGCACTTTCCCTAGTCACAGGGTCCTTTGCGTTCTGGGCTGTTTTTCTGTAAAACTGTGAATCTATATAGTTCTTTCTAAAAATCTCATCGTTGTTTTTAATATCATCGATGCTGTGTTTTTTGCCTTTTTCGTGCATTTTGCATATAGCAAAAGCACTTACTTTTAAAAATACTGTGGCCACGTGAATTTTGCGTTTGTCTGCTAAAATTACGTTCCAATTATCGTCTGTACCTTTTACAATGATATACTTCTTGTATCGTATCTGACGTTTGTTTACTGCTACAAAGATGCCCTGCTTGACAACTATGTCATAGAGCATGGAATCTAAATCTGCGGCGGCTTGTTTAATATCAAACATTTGGATATACGTAAGAAGAATGTTTACCTTGTACTTTAATTAACAGACTCTTACGTATAAGACTTTCGATTATGGATTGCTCTCTTTCATTAAATCCTGCTAAGATGCTGGGCTCAGTGATAGTTTCAAGAAGTTCTTGTTCCTCCTTGCTGGTCCATACATCTATTTTTCTTACAAATTCGTTAATTTTCATTTTAATTCAGCCATCTGCTTTTTAAGGTCAGTTATCTGTTTTGTTAAATCAGCGATTTGATCAGTAATTTCTTTTTTCTTGTCTTGCACTTCTTTTTGATGCTGTGCTATCTGTAACTGCATTTGTTTTTGCTGTGCGGCAGGATCCTGAGCAACCATTTGATTATTAGGATCCAGTGTGGCTCCTTGCGCTGTGGCTCCTGGAGCGGGCGCGGCACCTGGTGCTGGGGGTACTGCTTCTAATAAGTCTGATATTTTCATAGTTGTCTCTGCTCTATACTTAATTCTTGATCTTGTAGTGTGTTAATATGATCATTGAGTTTTTCGATCCATCCCTGACTGCGTAGCATTTTGAATACTAAATTCTCTGTGCCAAATTCTCCATCACGGGCTAGACCTGCCTGTCGCATACGTTTTATGTCTTTCCACATATCTTCTGCTAGGGCAATGTCATTGTCGCCTAACACTACAATAATTCTATCTCTGTAGTTCTTGTACTTATCCTTAACATCCTGTGTGTTAATATCTACATCTTGTCGTGTGGGTTTTTCAATCCAACGACTCCTTAACACGCTGTAAATTCCCAAACTGTGGTGCTCTTGGTTTACGTCCTGGGCATATAGCTCTACGTCTATACCTCGCACTTTGATGTCATGTCTAGCATTATATACATTTTTCTTGGCATCCAGCAGTTCGCGGAATTCTGGCTTGTCTGGTACAGCAACAACAATGTGCAGATCCAAGTCACTCTGTGGAGTATAACTGAATGCCGCGTTACTGCCGCTGACTGTGATATCTTTAACGTCTAACTCAACTCCTATGAAATCTTTAAAGTGGCGAGCAATATCAATCAACGCTCTGCGTACTTCCCCGTGCATCATACCCGACTCAGTGAACAATTTAGGGTTCAGTATGTCGTGGAAGACCACAGCATTACTAATGCTAAAGTCGGGACTAGGAATACCAGTTAATTCTGTGACGTTCATACTATATTTATTCGTCGTCCGACGCAAAAATTACTGTGTTCTTGTGCTGTGGAGATTTAGTATCCAGCAGAGCACGTTCCAAGTCTGCTGTTTCGTTCAAGTCTACAATCATTGGAATGAAGTTTAAATCTTCAATTAACAGACCTGCATTGTTTCCTTCTGCATCTTTGTATCCGTCAGCATACTCTATGCTAAACTTAAATGTCCAGATATTGTGCTGGCCTTTGTAGGCAGATCCAAATCCATAGTCCTTGACATCATCTTCCCTAAGTTTGGGACTGTTGATGTAGTGCGGGTTTACACGCATACCTATGGTTTGAATCAACATTGTAAAGTTTTGATTTTGGAAATAGTCTATTTCCTTGCCCGGCTCTTTTCTTCGCTGTCCAGTCTCAGTAATATCTACTAACGTCTGTATGGTAAACTCTTTCATGTGAGTATTTAACAGCCACAAAAAAAGCCCTAGTTAAACTAGAGCTTTAATGTATCCTGTTGGTTCAACCCATCTTTAATAAGATTGCTACTACTAACGAAATAACGCCTGCAATGATAGTGCCGGCTGTGCCAATAATAACTTTGGTTAAACTCTTTTGACCTTCGATGATATCGTTATGCACTGACTCTACTTTTTCTTCAAGTGCAGTTAAACGACCTTCAAGTTGTCCATAGCGTAAAGCACAAAGGTCAACGTGTGCTTCTAAACTAGTTTTTTCTAATTCTGTTGTAGGCGCTGTAGCCATGTTTTATCTCCAAAATAAAAATACATGCCTAGTTGTGTGCCTTTGTTATATTTATTTATCGGTATTGACCGATTTGCGACCTTTGACAAAGTCTTTGATGTCTCGAAGTTCCACCAAGACTTCACCAACATTGTCTCTAGTTTTATCCCACTGGTGTACTAGTTTGTTGATAACATATATTGCCCACCACCACCATATCACTGCTATGGCAAACATACTAGTCTCACCAAATACCATAGCCCTGGCAAAGAGAGTGTTGTCGCCAAATACCCATATAAAGAAAATGCCTGCAAGAGATACCAAGGGTAGTACTGCCGCTAACCATGCCCATATTTTAATTTGTTTAAGTGTTTTTATTCTGAAGTTGTTGAAGTCGTTCATTTTAATTGTGCCTCTATGAACAATTATTTAATGTATTTTCCAGTCAAAAAAAAGCCCTAGATAAACTAGGGCCCTTCCTTCCCATCCCTGGGTTATTTGCTATTAAGCGATTGTTAAACTAGATGCTAAAGTAACAGTTGCACCGCTTAGGTCGTAACCGTTAACAGTACCCATTGCTTGGATACGTGCTTGTAGTGTTGTTGCATCTACAGCGTGACCATCAACGATAACATGGATCTTGTCTGTTGCTGAATAGTACATTAAAGGTTGTACTTCACGAACTACTGCTTCAAGAGCTTGATCTACTTCACCTGCGCCGTCGCCATCTTGATCTGCTAGTGTTGCACCAGCATCGATAACGAATGCTTTTAATTGATATACTGAGTATACAGTACCTTGCACAAATTTTGTGCTACCATTATAACGTGTTGTTGCTGACATAATTTTTCTCCTCGTGTCATATGCCTATTACTCTATAGGACTTTTGTAATTTTATTTAGCCAAAAGGAGAAAAACCGGTGTCTATCGGTTAGTTTTCAGGATTATTTTTAGCGGCTCTGCGCTGTTCTTGAATTTTCTGTACTCCACGGCGGAATTTGCGTGGGTCACCTGTGCGTATAGCATTAAGGAAACGGCGTTCTAGTTCTGCACTTTCTTCCTCATTGAACTGCTGGCGCACTAAACTTAGTAGATTAACTGCGCTGTCAATGATATTTTGACCTCTATTTTCTATTAGAAGTTCTGTATTTCTACTATTGCCTAAACTACTAAGTTCTTCTAAAATCGAACGTGTACGTTTTTTCATAAGCCCTGTTTCCTGTTATGTATTTACCTATTATACATTAAAGATTTTGGAATTGCAAGAGTCAACGGAAGTATGTGGCACTGCGTTATATTGTATAAATATATCAGTAGAAACCATGAGTTACTACACACATACACGGAGAATACAAAATGTTCAAATTTATTGCTGACTTTTTAAAGTCGTTTCAAAAAGCGCGAGTAGCCGCACACTTCGCAAGAATGGGTGATTACAAAGCCGCACAATCAATCTACAGAGATTAATAATGTCTTACACTATCTATAAACTGCCGACTCACGAGTTCTATAGATATAGAACTCACTTGTTAAGTCTCGACGACGAAACTAGATATCTACGATTTGGATTTCATATTCCAAATATAACAATTAATGAATTAGTTAATCGTTGGGAATTAAATTCGGATAAGCATAAAATATTTGCTATTGAAAACGATAACTTAGAAGTTGTTGCTGTAGCACATATCAGTCTAGAAGACGATCCAGCAGAACTAGCCTTTAGTGTTTTTAAAGAATGTCAAGGTCAAGGTATGGGCGATGCTCTAATGGCTCGTGCTATTGAATACTGTCAAAATCGTAATATCAAACACGGCTGTATGGTCTGTTTAGGTATCAATGACAAAATTAAAAGCCTGGCTAGAAAACACAATGTTCTTGTTAAAACAGAATACAGTGACAGCCACGGTGAAATAGAAATTCCAAACCCTACTCCAGTTAGTCTATGGAAAGAGTACATGGAAGACAATTTTGCTAAGATAGACCATCTAGGCAAAACACAAAGGAAATTTGCTCAAATATTCAGATTTCCGTTGCTTTTTTAACAGAAGGCATATATACTATAGATTACTAGCAAGGTGCTAGTTAATCGTAACATACACACACAAGGAGAAAATTATGTTTACACCAGACTTTTACATCGACGGCGTTCAAAACGCTAAAAAGCAAATCGTTAATACATTTATCACTAACGATTCATTCAAAAAAGAACTTATCAAACTAGTTGATGCACAGACTGAGTTTGCCAAGGGTCAAGTTAAAACTACTCTAGCAATCGCAGAAGCATTCGTTAAGAACGCATCAGCCGCTGTTTACACTAAGTAATCATTAATTAACACACACAGGAGAAAATTATGAGTGATTTAACACCAAAACTACCAGAAGTAAAATTCAACAAAAACGGTTATGAAATTCGTACTGACATACTAGCAATGGCTAAAGACTTAGTTAGCCAAGACTTCCATGTGAAGTTTCAAGGTTGGGAAATGACTGCTACTCGTGATGAGAAGACAGGTCAGATTGTTAGCAAAGTAGATATGCCAGAGTTTCCAGGACTTGAGAAAGTTTTAGAAGCCGCTGAAAAGATGTACGCTTTTGTTAATACTGGCGCAAAGAAATAATAATTATTATATTAATCCCATAGGGAAATTATAGAAAATAAAAAAGGACTCTTCGGAGTCCTTTTTTATACTTGAGCGGCAAATATTGTGCCGCCTATCTTTTCGCCGCCAGCGGCTATCATCTTATCTCTAAATCCAATGTTAGTGCCTGCACCGTAGGCCGCACTAGAAGCCGCTGTAAAGTATTTGAGATTTGTTGGAACTTGCGGAAGAATATTAATTGCGCCATCTACAATGTTAGCCAATTGTCTATCAGTTGGGCCACGTGTAAAGTTAGCACTTGGGCCCGGATCAAATCTTGTACCAGTAACTGCTTGGAACTGATTTGGAGCTCTTAACACACTGATAACATTGTCGCCCCAATTACCTGTGCGTGTTCTGTTTAGGATAACGCCCATAACATAGGCTTGTTCTTTACTGTTATTGCTTGCTTCAGCAGTTGTAGCACGTAACAAGTAATTCCATTCTTTGTCGTCCATTGGACGTCCTAGATACTTTTCTGCTGTTGCTCTTGCCTTTTGCGTACTCTCGGTGCTAGTTAAGGCTGCAACTTCTTCAGCACCTCTGCTATAGTCTAATGACTTAACATCCTTGTTAGTACTCTTTGTTAAAGTAGCCAATACTTCAGGCTTGGCTTTGAGCATGGCGTTCATTTTATCCGCAGTTTGCTGATTAACAATTCCTGTTGCTTCTAAGCCATTCTTCTCTTGGAAGGTTTTGATAGCACCTGTTGTTTCTTTACCTTGAATCCCATCAACACCATATTTAGGTAAAGGTACGCCCAATGCTTCTAATGCCTTTTGTGCATCTGCAATTAATGGGCCACGTTTGCCGTCTGGAACTTCTACACTAAATGGAACTGCCGTAGCATCTTTTTCTTTATTGTCTGCTGTATCTTTACTAGCAGGTGCGGCAATAGAAGAACCTGCTTGAAATAGTTTACTGTATCCGTTAAACGGGTGTATGCCATCGCCCTTGGCTATGTTTGGATCAAAGGTGTTTAGTGAACCTAAAAACTTTGCTCCTGCGCCTGCGGCAATGCCGGATAGTTTTTGATTTGCGCCTGTGTAATCTACAGTCCATTGTTTACCATTAGTAAACTTTGTAGGCTTTTGCAAAGGTGTTTTGCCATCAGCAACACCAACTAGTGCTACCGATGCTCCTGCATCTTTTAACGCTTTAATCTGTTGACTAATTGGACCAAAGTTTTCCGATTGAATCTGTGTTCCGTCTTCTGTTTCTACTTTACCACTGTTAGCGGCTCCACTACTTAAAATAACAATAGCACCTTTTGCTTTGCCACTTTTAACAAAGGGCGTTACAAGATTTTGTAGAACAAATGTAGTGTTTTTTCCAGGATTAGTGTATTCTTTGCTAACGCCACCGGCGCCAGCAATGCCATTGGCAATACTGTCTCCAATTACGTAAACGTTGGATTTTGATTCAAAAAGTTTGGATAAGAATTCTTTGGCTCTCATAGTCTTATTTATGTAAACTTCTCTGTTGGGTTAGGCGTTATTATATTATAGCACTTAAAAAGGTGGATTACTATGTTGATGAGGACCAATTATGAAACGCTTAGTAGTATTCATTGCGTTGACAACAAGTTTGACATTAAGCCTGGCAAATACGAGCTTGAAAAACCCGACCCATTCAGTCTCCGTTGCCCAACACCCGACTGTGATACGAAGCGCACAGGTCCGTGTAAATCTACCGAAAATCCAAAAACCTAAGATATTTGTTGGACATCCACATAAAATCTTTGTCTCTGATTGGGACGGAGATTTCCTAGAAATTGATGATGTTATCACCAGTTATCGTCGTAGGGATTTAAACAAGATTGAACACGAAGACGGTATCAGTGATAATGTTCGTTGGCGATTGTTTTTAGCTCGCCAACTAGCATTACTCAAATATAGACAAATTTACAGTTAATCTGCTTTGCCGCACTTAGCACGTTTAGCATTAGTTAACGCACCGTAGTCCACAGGCCATTCTTGTCCAGGTTGTAGTTCTTTTGCGTTAGCAGGATACTTGAATGTAACGCCTGCTTGTTGTTGTATTTGTGCTACTGGTACACGGAACTTGGTCAAGTCGTTGCCAAGATTAACATATGGTTTAGTGTGTGGGAAAGCCCAACCAGCAATAGCACCTGTTTGTTGATCAATAACAATCTTGTAGTAGCCATGTGGAACAATAACGCCATTGCCAATTACACCGTCACCAGCGCCATAAAATGCTCCAACGTATATTGTAAACGGACGATTCTGCTGTACCGCCCACCCACGTACTGAAGTTTCCAGTAGTTTCCAAATTCCACGATTTAAACTGCCGTGTTGTGGATACATATTGGTCATTAGGAAACTCTCATACTCCACGATCTGTGACCAACTTAGGTCACCATCGGGAGCGGCATGTCCTTTGTCGTAGCCTGTGCCTGCGTAGTCATTAGGAGTAGCACCCCCAGGAACTGACTGATCCGCAACGAATGCGTTCGTACGTGGAAAGCATCCTAAAGCATTTTGTGGAAGTAATGTGTATGCTACATAAGCAGGAATCTTAACAGGAGCATCGTATGCTACTAGATATGCTTCGCGGCAAATTGGAGCAACTTGTCGTTGTGTTTGAGCAAAGCCGTAAGGACTGTGTACTTGACAGGCTTGTACTGGTAGTGGAGCACGTTGTTCCCAGGCAAACACTTGGGTTGAAACAAACGCTAACAATAATAATAACTTCTTCATAATAATCCTTAGTAATTAAGTGCTATTATTTAGTTATCGAGCGATCTCTGTAATACGAAGTGTTAGTGCTGTTGATGAATTTGTAACGGTTATGCTATCGTCCGCTGAGTCTCTACGAACACCAACGGTAATAGTCTTTGCTGTGGTACTTGAATTTGTATATCTACCCGTTAGCGGAAATAAATTACCTGTTCTACCGCTTTCATTACTTCTTGTCATTTGACGAGCGTAGACTATTTCAGAACCATCTACTTTGATACGAGAAAAATAACTGTCTGTACCAGCACCACCACTATCTGATGCCGCTCTATAGTCTGCCACGTGAACGTGTATGATCAAGTAACTTGAATTGCTGGTCGGTGTATAACTGTAGGTAAGAAGATCTGTGTCGCTGGTGCTAGTAGCCACTGTAGTATTATTAACAGTAAACTCGCTGTTGTTCAACATAGTATCTTTGATGACTTGTCCAGCTCTCCAAGCACCTGCTTGTATAAATCCAGTAGTGGCCAAGTTACCTGTAGTATCTACAGCCATCTTTACTGCGCCGCCACTTTCATTTAGGTTGTTAGTCACACGGAACAGTTGTCCGCTTAGGACAGTGAATGACCCGTTGTAACTATCAACAGCCCAGTTATTATTGTTGGCATAATACATCAACACACCCGGAGTGTCTGTAGTGCCGTTGTCTAGGGCAATATCACCAGTGCCCAGTGTTTTGGTGTATGTACCAGTGCCCGCTTTAACAGCACTGGCAATGTTTGTAGTGCCACTGCTGTTGCCAATGTTTAGAGTAGTTGCGGCACCTGCAAAGTTAACGGTAGTTGCTGTTGTGTTAAAGATATTAGCACTAGTGTTTCCGGTTAATAAATTCTGTGCTGTAACATCGCCGGTACTGGTAGAGAACCCGCCGGCATAGATAGTGCCAACTGAGTTGATACCGCCACCAAGATATATGTTACCAGCAACACCTACACCACCAGATACTTTCAATGCTCCAGTTGTTGTGTTTGCGCTGTTAGTAGTATCTGTAATGCTAACTGCACCACTAGATGTTAAACCAGTTAATGTTCCTACACTAGTCAAACTACTGTTTACCACAGTAGATTTTAATGTTACGCCAGTTAGAGTATCTGCGGCTGCTGTAACGGTAATGTTTGCGCTACCATTAAAACTTACACCGTTAATATTACGAGCAGTTTGTAGAGTAGTTGCTGTAGTAGCATTACCAGTATAGGCTGTTGTTTGTACAGTACTATCTGGGAATGTTATCTGTCCAGCCTTGTCAAATACCCAAGTCTTGATAGACCTTACACTTGCTGTTCCTGATGACACATAAAGAGTAACACCTGAAGTATCAGTTGTTACATAACTGTCAAAAGGAAGTCCTGCTCCAATAGTAGTGGCTTTCCAATACAAATTAGAACTAGATGTATCACCACTGCTCTTTACGCCAATACTGTTAGTGCCGCTGTCAAGAGTATTACTAGGCAGAGTTGTGGTTCCATCGTTGTTAAACTTCCATTCATAGTATGGTGCTGGGCCGCCTGTTTGGATTGTTAAACCAGTTGCTTGTCTAAATGTATTTGTGTTAGATAAGATTAAACTGCCGGCGCCATCAAAGCCTAACGAACTAGTAAAGCCACTGGCTTTGATACTGTTGACTTCAATAGTAGCACTAGAGCCTAGACTAATACTTGTACCGTTAACTGTGACTGCGCTGTTGGCTAGTTTGCTGTTGGCTATTGATCCAGCCAACATAGTATTAGTTACTGTACCTGTGTCACCAGTTGTTATCACTGTACCAGTTGTTGCTGGCATTGTGATAGTAGTTGTACCAGCAGCCGCACTTGCTTTCAATACAGTAGTGCCACTTGTTGATCCGTTGAATGTAGCACCAGTACCACCTATGGTTGGTAATGTCAGCGTTTTGTTAGTCAGTGTCTCACTGCCCGCCAGTGTAGCAAAATCTCCATCAGTCAGTGCTGAGTTAAACTGAGCAGTGGTTCCGCTGACTGTATTAGAACCTAGAGCAATAGTTTTGTTGGTTAGTGTTTGGCTACCAGTTAGGGTTGCTACTGTTGAATCAATAGCGATAGTAACTGCTGAACTACCGTTATAAGTTGTGCCGCTTAATCCTGTGCCAATAGTTAAGGCATTTAAGTTACTGCCCAGACTTACACCAGATATAGTGCTGTTGGCTAGTTTAGCATTGGCGATTGATCCTGCTAACATTGTATTTGTAACAGTACCAGTATCACCTGTAGTAACTACTGTGCCTGTAGTTGCTGGTAAAGTAATAGTTGTAGTACCTGCGGCTGCTGATGCTTTTACTACTGTAGTACCACTTGAGCTGCCGTTGAACGTAGCGCCAGTACCACCTATCGTTGGTAGTGTTAATGTCTTGTTGGTTAATGTTTCAGCACCAGTTAGAGTAGCATAGCCACTGTCGTTAGTCAGTTGGCTAACGTTAGTTGGAACTGTAGGAGCACCAGTTAACTTACTGTAGGCAAGACTTGTTATCCAGGCAGGGTTAGCATACGATCCTGTTGAGTATAATCCGTTGGTAACTGTTGCCGCATTACCATCAATGCTTACACCAGTTAGTGTTTGGCTAGCACTTAGTCTTGTAAAGTCTAAACTGGTTGTGCCAATATAAGCACTAGAGTAGATAGTTGGCTTGTTTGTTAAGTCTGTGTAACTGCCACTAAACAATGTAGGTGTACCAGTTAGTTTGCTGTAGGCTAGGCTTGTTATCCACGCAGGGTTACTGTATGTTCCTGTAGTGTAGACTCCATCAGTTACTGTACCGGCATTGCCATCAATGCTTACACCTGTTAAAGTTTGGCTAGCACTTGTTCTGTTTAGTGCTATGCTGGTTGTACCAATGTAGTGCGTGTCTGCTCGTAGGGCTACGGTTGAGTCTACAGCGATAGTAACTGCGGTACTACCATCAAAACTTGTACCACTCAATCCACTGCCAATAGTTAGTGCGTTAGTTGTACTGGCTGTAACAGTAATGCCAGCAGAGCCGTCAAAGCTCACATTGTTAATTGTTCTTGCTGTGCCTAGTTTAGTTGCTGTTGCGGCATTGCCTGTAATGCTACCTACAATGCTGTTAGTTGCTGTTAGACTTGTGATAGTCACAGCACCGTTCATAGTTGTTGTAGTTGTAGCACTACCTAAGTTAAGTGTAGCAGTACCACTTGTAACACCCGTACCAATGTTAATAGTACTTGTACCGCCTGCTAAGTTTGTGCCAATGTTTAAATTCTTAACATAGGTAGCACCCGTTGCCGCGGTAAGAATGTTTAGTGTGTGATTAAAAACACTACTACTAGGACCCAATGTTAAAGAAGGTGTTGAGGCATAAGCATTGGTACTGGTTGTGCTGTCAAGGTTAGTAATGTAAGCAGTACTAATACTTGGACTTGAGTTAGTAACTAATGATGTACCTGTTCCAACCAATCCACTCACTAACTGTGTATAAGACAAGTTAGCAGTTGCGTTAGATGCTGTGCTGACTACGGTGAATGTAGTTTGTCTTGCTGTCGCTATAGTATTAGAAACTATTTGTGTGCCGGTACTCAACTGATAAGTTATAGTTGCTGCCGAAGTAAAGAATGTAATCTGTTGCCCAGCAGTTAGCGTAGTCAAGTCTGGCAGTTTGAATATGTGTGTACCGCTTATTGATCCTGTAACATTGTAATATCTAGTTATAGTTGCGGCATCTAATGTTGTAGTAGCACCTGCTGTTGCCACAACGGTAGTAGTACTTGTATCCAAACTAACTGTGACTGCGGCACTACCATTGAAGGTGCTGGCTGTGCCTGTTAAGCCTCTACCGATAGTTAGTGCGTTGGCTGTGTTGACTGTGCCACTGCTACCTAAACTTATACTTGTTCCATTAACTGTGATTGTGCTGTTGGCTAACTTGTTATTGGCAATACTGCCGGCCAACATAGTATTAGTAACAGTACCAGTGTCTGTGGTTAGAACAGCATTAGTAACCTTACTACCTGCTAAACTGGTAATCCAACTTGGATTAGCGTAACTTCCTGTAGTGTAAACACCATTAGTCACGGTGGCAGCATTGCCAGCAATACTGTCTGGAACTACGATACTAGATGTTTGTTCAACTGTTAGAATAACTGCCGGGGCTCGTGGCACTGAAGGACTTGTTTGTGCGGCAATGGTCTTAAGGTAAACATCAGTGCTAGGACTCTGCCAATATATCTGTATCTGTTCTCCTGCTTCAACAGTTAGAATGAACGGATTGATAGCAACCAACTTGCCCAATGATCCTGTATCAGCATCGATAGTATAAACCACTGTACTGTCATCTACGTTTGAAGTAACACCATTGACTGTAGTCTTTAACCAAACACTGACATCCTGTTCTGCGGCATTGTCATTGACAAACTGTAAACTGAATACGATAGAATATGTGCCAGCATAACTGAACGTGATCTTAGATCCGTTCTGTATTGTAATACCGTTGGCTTCATAAGTTCCGCCAATTAATACTAGGTTAGCACTGGTAGCACCTGCGTTAGACTGTTGTGCTGTGACATCATAGAAACTACCGTAGTAGCCTAGAGCACCTGTAGCACCTCCACCCGATCCGCCTGGTATCCAACTATGTGTAACAGAGTCATAGGTTAATACTTGTCCTGTGATAGCACCTGTGACGTTAACATCTGTCAGTGCTGACAAGGATGTAGTCAGTGTTGGTTGATTAGTTACGTTGGCCCAATCAACAGAGCCAGTCCAAGCAGTTGTCTGTGTAGTTTCGTCAGCAAAGTTTATGCTTGGAACAGAGATACCAGACTCTACTGACAGTACACCAGTAGCATAGTCTAAGACAAATGCGTTGTCGTGCCAAGCACCATCGTTGCGAGTAATATAGAAACTGTGATCGTTTCTGCGACCCATTGCCAGTTTAGGATCTCCGTTCCATTCAAATGTAAATGTATTAAATCCTGGACTAGCCGAAACTTGATTAAAGTTAATATCTGGTTCGCTACCAATAACACGAAGAATACCAACACCATCCTGTAAGACACTGGCTGTCAATGTCATAGCCGGTTGGTTAGTGTTATTACTTTCAAAAGCAAATGTACCGTTGAAGGTTGGATTGTTAATTGTTGGACTGGTAAATGTTTTATTGGTTAGTGTTTCTTCGCCAGTTAAAGTAGCATAGCCAGATAATGCGGCACTGGTAATAAATCCTGCGTTGTTAGTTAAGTCGCCGGTATCTAATGGAATAGTTGGAGCATCGGTTAAATCATTCCAACTGTATGTTCCTAACCACGCTGTTGTCTGTGTAGTGTTGTCGTTGAATGTTAACTGTTTGCTCAGTTTAACTTCTGTACTACTAAATCGAATGACTTCTCTATCGCCTGTGGCTACATTGCCTGCTACAATCTTTGTGTAGGTATTAGCAATACTTGTACCTAATACTAGATTACCTCCGCCAGCATTGCCACCTTGAACATACAACCAACCATCACGTTGTCCCACGTTGTCATATAGGCTATTCTCTGCTGTACCATCCCAGCTCGCACCGTTGATACCCATGTCAATGTAGTAGTCTGTGTCACTGCCATTAGGACTTGTTGCTACCCATTCTGTACTTGAGTGAGCACCGTCGCTGGTATTTTGGAAGTTATTCTGTGCGTAGTCGTTGACCTGTGCTTGACTTTGGATAACTGTATTTGGTAGTGCTGCCACACCTGCCGCACGTCCTGCGAATACTGCTGTGAATCCATCAGCATCGCCAGGGAGGATACCTGTAGTGTGTAACTTGCCATTAGCATCAAGATTGATAGTGTTTAGATCAAAATTACTTTGAACTAGAAAGTTGCTGTCGTTTGACAGTTGGCTAACTGCTGTAGGTATGCTTGCTGATGTAATATAGCCGCGACTGGTTACATAACTTTGTGTAGCATAACTTGATAATGAACTGGATGTTAGGTATCCGCTGTCGTTAGTAAATGAGCTAACATTTGTAGGCTTGCCAGTTAAGTCGGCGTAAGCACCACTGAATAGTGAAGGCTTGCCTGTGACTGCGTCCCAACTTACACCTGTGATAAATCCTGTGTCGTTTGTAAGTTGGCTAACATTTGTTGGAACTGTAGGGGCACCTGATATACTAGAGTAGGGAACTGTGCCTACACTGATAACGCTGTTATCGATAGCAATAGTTGTGCCATCAATCTTAATACCACCTTTAACTGTGGTAGTTGCTGTAGGTAGCACATAACTACTGCCGCCCGCTCCGCCTACGGCTAAACCGCCCGGAGTTTCACCGTCAGAGATGCGTATTGTATTGGTTATTCCATCGTACCAAAGACGGTCTTTTTCACCTATACGGGTGTCGCCGTCTTCGTAGTTTCTTCGTTGGGTTCGGAAATCTTGTGTAAATGACATTAAACTATCTCACGTTTAATGTATTTACCGTAAAACGTATCAGTGTTCGCTACGTGTAAGTTTTTGAATAACAGGACTGTCTTTGCCCTGTTCTGCTTTGTCCAGCTCTAAATGCTGTTGTAATGGCGGAACCATTACAGGATCTGGGTCTTTTTCTTCGGCATCGTGGCTTTGTTTATCACTAGAGTTATCGTCTAGTGCATCAATTATATCTGCTAGTGATCTTAGGAATTCTGCGGCTCTCATACAATTATTTAGTTCCACGCAACCATTTTAAATCTTTCTTCAGGAATGCCGAAATATTCGCATTTCCAGCGACTCTGTGCAAAGAAATCCAAGTGATGCCAAGAATTTTTATGTGCTAGTATCTGCTTACCAGCATCTTCCCAATCTATAGCCAACAACACAGGTTCTATAGTTTCACGTACAGATTCAATTTCCGCATAGTCAAAACTATCCCATTCCCAGTGTAGGACTTCAAGTGCGTTGCCCTGTTGATCTACATAGTCCATGCTAAAATCTAATCCCCATTTGGGTCTTAGAGCTATAACTTTATGTATTAAGGGTAAACTTTTTGCCCAGTACTGTAGTTCTTCTAAGGCGGCTCCTGCGTAACCTTTACGTTCGAATAATAGACTGTGATTTAATACACTGCCTTCTATTGTATGTTCCTGAGTAAACCACGGCTGTTTAAGTGCTGTGCGATGTTCCCTATGCTTCTTTGGTTTGGTCCAATTACTGTAGGCATAGTGCTTTTCGAGATCAGTTAGGTCATAACCGTTCTGATCAAATAATGCAACATCCTCTACTGTTGGGATATAAACTATCTTTTCTACAGGTTTATCCCAATAACCGTTGGCGTCAAATTTGTTATCAGTTAGAGCTACGTTGGACATTTTTATCTAAACAATCCGAACAACCACATTCGTTGCAATCGCAGCCGTCAGTCATACAACTGAATCCGCAATGTGCGGTGCACCAGCACTGACATTTAGGTTTTAATCTTTGATAAGTCGTGTCGTTGTTTTCGCTCATAATTAATCCTCGCTCCATACTAATCCTGCAATACAAGGACTAATACTGTTTGTGCTTTTAACAGCAATACTTAACCAACTACCTGGCGGAACTGTGATACGATAAGCACTTAGGTCAATGTTAATAGTTCCGTTAATACCACAAAAGCCTGTATATATAGGAGTATCTATAGTGTTATCAAATGTTCCTGTGACTGTACTACGAACTTCGTTGCAACGAGTAATAGCATAGTATTCGTGTGTTCCTGAAAAACTACTTGGTTCAAAGTATAAGTAAACTTCCACAGGGTCTGTGCTCTGTACTGACAGGCTCATGCTTTTGACAATGGCTTCTTTGGCATTGATGATATAGTTGCCGTTGTTAGCACCTGCTAATCCGTTAGTGACTACAGCATTTTTAATAGTCATTATATGATGTATGATATCTTTTGCTAGGCCTGTTTTGCTTGTTGAATAAGAGCGTGTGAGTTCGTTTAGGTGAATTGTACCTTCGACAGCGGCATAGATACTAGCACCATATACACTTATGTCTGTGGTATTAGTTGTGTTAACAGCGTTGTAGGTAATCTTAAAACTTGGATTAGCAGTATGAGGAGTAGTATGTTGATTAACATAGTGTTCGCGATGTACATAGATCATTGTTCCCGAATCTTGATCTTCTATAGCATAACTGATTACACCTGCGCCTAACCAGCGCATAGCAATTTGGTAGACATTAAGTTTAGTATGATCTAAAGTCATACCACTAGGATTAGAGTCAATGGAATTGCTGCCATCTAGTTTGTCAATGTTCCAATCTTCTTGATAGGTCCAGTTATCTGTTTGTGCCAACCCTGCTTGTCTTACAGTAAATGTAGCAGTAGCATTGCCTGTACTGCTAAAACTAAATGTGCCATTCATCGGGCCTAGACTAGGTGCCAACCACATCATAGCGCCATCTGTTTGTTGCATCAACCAACCACCATATCCACCTACACGGTTAACAATTTCTGTAATTGCATGTGCGGCTGTGCCCGATGTCAGTGCTACAGTATAGGCCGTTCCGTTAAGAGTGATAGTAGCAGTCTGCCCAGCGTTGGGTGCCGTGTTTATAATTAATGTTAAGATTGTGGCCTTACCGCCTGTGCTTCGAACAACTCCAAAACGATTGCCATTCCAGCCAAAGCCCACACGATTTTCTTGATTGGCTAAACCAGCAAACTGACTACTGCCTGCAACGCCCGTAGTAAAACCTGCGGTCATACGACTTATAATGCCCTGTCCTGGACGATAGCGAACAAAACGTTTGCTACGCAATACACCATAACCACCTGCTGTGGTTCCTGAGTGTACTCTAAACATCTGATCTACTGAACCGGCACTAGATCCTGTACCGTTTGTGTATGTTTGTATAACATCTGCTGTGGCGCCATATATACCATCTAATTGTATAACAGCAGTAGGAGTGATTGCTAATGGTTCGCCAAAAGCAGATACCTGACCGGCAACACTAGGCCCTGACAATTTAGCCGCTACACGAATCATTGGCTTACCAGCCAAGTCGTACTCCATGGCCTTGTGTAGGTTTAGAAGGTTTGGTTCGTCCGAGTGGACGTAGTCTGTCGAGTTAGGATTTCTTACACCCATAGAATAACTCCGTTATTTAGAAATTAATCTAGGTCTAAAATACTTGTATAACTTTGTGTTGCTGTGTAAATTGCAACCTTATTTCCAGATTTGAAGTTAAAAATCATTTGTGCATTTGCAGGGATTACAAATTTTGTAACGCTTGCGGTTGGATTAGTCCCAAATTCAATATAAGTCGGTTGGGCTCCTGTTGTGATTAAAATTCTTCTTGCTGTAATTGCTGTGCTTTGTACACTGGCATTATTAGTGCTCACAGTTTGATATCGATTAGTATCAACACCGTCCAGCGTTTGTATTGTATAATATTGACTCATTTGTATTTCCTTTGATATTTAAAATCTGTTTGATTAGAATACTGATTTCTAATCAGGATTCCATAATATTTGTAACTGTAATATATTTATCGTTAAATATTGCTTATGAAACCTTTGTTGATGATACACGAAGTCCGTGAATGGATGTTTGATTTACCCTTAAATGATTACATCTTGACCTTTGATGACGGATTGTACAGCCAGTATTACTACAACGATTGTTTCAAACAATTAACTACGCAGAGAATATACTACATCAGTTCAGGCATTGTTAGCAGTGGTTGTCAAAGCCTAGATTTTCCAAACTGTGTTCAAGCACATAAAAAAGCAAGATTGGGCGACTTTGAAGATTATATGACTGTGGAACAGATCAAAGAGCTCATGCAAGACCCTAATGTTATCATTGGCGCACACAGCCACAGTCACACTAGGTTAGATAACTTTACTAGTCTAGCAGAAAAAGTTGCTTATATTAATCAAGACACTGAACAGATGATACAATGGTTTGAAACAAATCTAGGATTTAAACCAACGCACTTCTGTTTCCCTTACAACGAAGATCCACACGGACTGTACAAAGGACTAGTTAAAAAGTTTGGGATTACTGACTGCGCTGGATCCGGTCGAATACCAATCGAAATGCTTCGGCATAAGGAAGGCCAACCTGATAGCCTCGATACTTTGCCAGCGTGGTCATTGCCTCGATACTCCTAGCATCTGGAAACTCGTAAGTTTCTGTTGAGTATCTACTTAGGGCCTCTTTCTTAGAGTCAATATAATCACTGATGTCTACATAGGTTGTAGGTTGAAACGCAGGTGTTAGTTGATTAAATGTCCAATCTGTGCTAGACGGCACTTCAAAGAAATAAAGTTGATTAACAGTACTATCTGGTTTGGGACGACTGGCTATCATAACTGCATCTGCCAATACTCTGTGGTCGTGATTTATATCTGATATGTTATGTGTGTAAACTACTTCAGGTTTATGTTGAATAAACAACTGTGTCAATAGATGTGCAGTATCATTAAGTTCTAAACTAAGATCTTTATTATTCCAAATCTTCCATTCTATTCCTAGTTGTTCGCAGTTGGCTTTGAGTGCAAACACTCTGTCAGCGGCAACTTGTTCAAAGTTCGGACGCTCTCCGTTACACAAGCAGAATAGTGTAACCTTATGTCCTTCAGCCACCATCCGAGCCATAGTACCGTATGGACCATATGCTTCATCGTCTGGGTGTGCTAGGACAAACAGTATGTTCACAGCATGTCCTTGATAATATCATCTAAGTCATACTGTGCTACAAAACCTGTAAGATATTTTACTTTAGTTAGATCTGGGATTCTACTGACAATGTCACTGTGCGGTGTTGGCACATAGTTTATCTTAGATGTAGAGTTCGATAGTTTAATCACTCGCTCTGCTAATTCTTTGATAGTCACTACGCTGTCACTGCCTACATTAAAGATTTCTCCGTTGATGTTTTCGATCTTTAACAACAACTCAACAGCATCATTGATGTGACAGAAACTACGTACCTGCCCGCCATCGCTATAGACTGTAAGATCCCTACCAACCTTGGCCGCATCAACAAACCTTGGCAGCACCATGCCATGCTCGCCTAACTGCCCAGGGCCTGTTACATTAAAGAATCTAACTATAGTGTAAGGGAATGTACTGGCAGATATCATAAACTCTGTCATTAACTTTGCCGCGGCATATCCCCAACGCAAATCTGTAGGAGGACCAATGTGTAGAGTGTTATCTTCGCTGAATGGTCCGTCGCCGTAGACTTCTGATGTAGAACTAAAGATTACTTTGTTTTGATATCTTTCAAACAAAGGAATCAAACGACTCATTAGTTCAATATTGTTTCTTAATGTAGTTGTTGGATTGTTGACTATGTTAGCAACACCTACAGATCCTGCTAGAAAATATACAACATCTGTTTCTAACAGCAATTCATCAAGTACAGCGTTGCGTATGTCTGCATGAATGAACTTAACTGGAAAGTTTGGAGCACTGGATGTTATTAAGGAATCAACAATAGTAACATCGTGTCCGTCTTTGATAAGACGCTTTGCTAAGTGGGCGCCAATAAAACCAGCGCCACCTAATAATAGATACTTCATAGATTAATTATAATCACTTCCCCTGCAAAATCGTCAAAATAAACATGAGGAATAGTTTTAACGAAATCAGTTTGTTCTGCTGTTAATGTTGAAAACGGAAAGAAGTATCCATTTCCATTTATATACTTTTCAGAATTCTTTGCAATCATTAATACCCCTAATTTAACATTTGGGTTTTGTAAAAATGACAGACAATCGACACAGTAAACTTTACCGTCAACTAAATGTAATTTATCTGTAAGATCTGTTAAAAGTGGATTAATGTTATCTGTGAATGTGTTTTGTATTTTTGTCAGTAAAGTTTTATCGAGCTCGTCTATAGTGATAACATCTGTACCTACGTCCATACATTTAAAGAACTGAGGAGTTTCTAAAGTAAGCTCTGGAAAACCTGCTGGTCTATTTTTAAACAAATTAGAAAGTTGCTCAAAGTCAAATGCGTCTAAAATTTGAGAACCTACAACAGAAATATATTTTTTCTTATCATCTACACGACTATTTGGATTATCTTTTAAGAAATCTAATTCGGTAATGTCTTCGTTTAAATTAGTTTCTAACCAACCTTTGTAGTAGTATGCGGCGCCTTCGTGTAGACAGTATTGATCCCAATAACCCCATTGCATTTCTGGATCGACAAACGTGTCGTATTCTGCTTCTAAAGCAAGTATTGTACTAGTTCTGCGGCAACCAGACTGTCCGTCTGGATTATACTCACAAAGTCTAAAAAGGTTTTCTTTGGAATTTTCCACAGAAGACGCAGGGATAGAGACTTGTTCGTTAGTAGGTTCTGTCATTTTTATTCCTCAATATTCTATAATATTAGCATCTAATACAGGATAGTCAATACCCAAATGATTGACTATAGTATCAATATCTGTTCCTTGTTCGATGTATAGTGTATTTACCCTATTATCTTCATTGTAAAGATAGAGAAAGAACGGCTTGTTATCCTTGAGTTCAAAGTGCTTAAAATCTATTAATTTAATTTGATTGCCGTTTCTAGCCAAATTATAAGTCATGCTGTTGTAGAATGGAGTGAGTTCTAACTGTTTGTGTTGAAGTTTCAAATAATGAAATTCCTGCTCTGTAACTGATTCTACAGGATCTCCTTCCCAGTATTCATAGACCAAAAAACTATCATTGCTTTCTAGTAATTTGGGTAATAGATTTCCCTGATAAGATTCTAAAAATGCAAATATGTCTACGGGCTGTTTTTGTTTTGTCAAATAGCAGTAGTAAGGATCTACTTCAGTAGTGTAAGTATCTGCATTAGAGTAAATGAATTGTAACGCTCGCCTGTGAACGTACTTTTTGTTATTGTGTTCAAAGAAGTAAAAATATATCTTACGAGTAAAAGGCGTGTGGTCTAGTCCGTAAATGCGTTTAAAGTCATCACGGGCTTCCTTTATAAATTGCACCTTACTGTTAATAAGATATGTATTCATCCTCACGCACCAAGTCTAATGTTGAGCAATGAATGCCGCCTGCAAAGATTTCACCGTGCTCTAGTTTAATAGGAATGACTGTAAAACCATTCTTATCTAATATGTCTGCAACACCAACAGCACGATCGGTAACCAACACAGTATTTTCGTCAACACTTAATACATTAACGTCCATACCACGACTGCTGGCTAGTCTAATATCAATATCTGTCATACCTCGTACATCAATGTTTGCTGTTAGGTCTTTAGGATACAAGTAAGTCCAGTTGCGGAACTTAGCAGGCAACAGATCTTTAATGTTTGGGTACAAGGGATTAACTAGGAACACTCCTGGCCGTAGACAGATTAGGCAACCATCGATATGATTATCTGCTACATGTAAGACATGGAAGTCTGTGTCTGGATAAAAGCTCTTGATCCACTCGTAGCCCAAGTATTGATTATAACTGTTGATGTTAACAACACAGTCTTTGCCTATGCGTAGGAACTGTGCGCCATCTACTGCCATTACATAGTTACTGGGAATGTTTGCATAGTCACGACTATCTCCCCAATGCCCTAGGTCAATAGTGTCTTCTGTTAACTCAGTGTGCGGAGCCTTAATCCATTGCCCGCCACGTCCTCTATCCCATGCACGACTATACACATCATGTAACAGAGTATTTTCATAATAACGATTGCGTACAAAAGTAGGAGTTTCAATTAACTTGTTGCCATACACTAATGTTAGATCACGTACATTACTTGCCGAACTTAGTTCACTACGAAAACTAGGGGTAGTAAACGGAACAATCTTATCTAGCACATCGGGTCTGTGTACTGTTACTCCTAGGCTTTCTAATGTCTTTGCCAACCCATCTAACTGTTCATTGCGTTGATCAATCAATTCCATGCTGACTGTATAGTTTTCAAACGGTGCTTCGTAGATGCGTTCGTCTAAGGCTTCTCTATAAAACTGTTTGAATGTAATGTCGCTGATACGCTTGGCTAGTTTTAATTCTCTGCCAACTACTACTTCTTTTAAACGGCCAAAACTTGTGTGTGAGTTAATCACGTAACTTCCTCATTCTATTAAAATATTCTACTTTCTCTCTGACTTTGTCATACACAGGATCATGTATAAGGTGTTCGTGCCAGAAGTATACTGTTCTAAGTTCATCGTCTGTAAACTCCTTTACTGGTGTATACCACTCGCCTATCTGATACTTTTGTATTGGCTGTACTGGCCACAGTTTGTTGTTATAGATCTTGTCCATAACGTATTCTTCTAAGTAGTAGTCTCCGCTGACTGCACGAACTTTCTCCCATTCAGGATCATGATTAGTCATTGTGTCAGTTAGGACATCAAAGAAGAATTTATAAAATCCACTGTCACGTCTGCTGATAGTAAAGCCTGTGTCAAATGGATTACTCCATCCTTCTTTAACTGTACGCTGTTGTGCTGTACAGTAGTCATCGTACTGTCCGCAGATCAATGTTTCACTGTTAACTAACTCTTCCGGCAAGGGCTTAATCAAATTCATGTCTAAGTCTATTTTGATTAGTACATCTTCTGCAAGCCTCTGCTCTAGCAACATACCTACTAAAGGAACATTTAAGAAACCACTGATAAATGTTTCTGTGATAGGCTGATACTCTTCTATGTAAGTTACATTTAATTCTTTAAATCGTTCTTTTGTTTTGTCAGTTACAATGTTGTGTGTGGGACAAAAAGCATAGATAGCACAGTCCTTTAACCATCCGCCATTCTTACGCCAGTTCTCAAAGCACAGTACTGCTTCGCTTTCAAACAAACGTCTAGTACCAACAATACCTTTCTGCTCGTTAAGGTTGTTAGCATCTCCTTCGATGGCTGTGATTAGGGCATACTTCATACTGCATAGTCCTTTAAACACGCAAACTTTGAAATGTCTGGATAGTCTTTGTGTGAGCCATTAGTGTAGTGTTCGCTGAGTTGATTAAGCAACAATACACCACGTGCGGCTTCGTCTGGGCTCATGTACATATGATAACCCATAATGATACCTGTGTCCTGTGCTGTAGGAATAGCACTGTCTCTACCGTCGTGGCGCATACGTTTTAGTTTCTCATACATCTCTTTGTTGTCTAATAGAATTGCTCCGCCCTTACCTATTGCTAGACGCTTCTTCTGTTGAAAACTAACACACTGGACTTGCCCAGGCACATACATATTCTTTTCAAAACCTACAGCATAGTCATAGACATTAGTGTGTCCAATACGATAGTTGCCCATCCAATCATCGAACTCTAACCATACATTGTATCCGTAGTTGATCAGTGTCATTGGAACACTTAGGTATGTCTGTGTTGGTATACTGACTTTCTGTTTCTTCTTACCATAGTATTCCATTGCTAACAGTATAGCATTGGTGCAACGATCTACTGCCACAGCATAAGGAGCACCTGTGTATTCACATAGGCGTTGCTCAAACAGTTCTACAAAATCGTTGTTGTTGTGATAATCTCGTTTAATGTCTTTAGACATACTGTATCCTTTTTTAACTCGTCTAGCAAAGTGACTATGTTAGTTATCATAGGCACTGGTTTCCATTCAATTTTCTTAATCAAAGTGTTGCTAGTATCTTGCAGTTGTTCGTAGTCGTAGAATAATTCTTCTCGTAGTTTCTCTCCAGGTCTACATCCAATTATGACCTGCGGGTAATCTTTAGGTACTAGGTCCATTATAGACTGCTCGTCGCCCATATCTAAGATGTATGTTGCTTTGGCAAATTCTAAATGAACAATATTAATGATTAACGATACTGCATCCTGTACTGAAATAAAGTAACGCTTCATTTCAGGATCTGTAATAGTTATTGGCAAATTGTTTGCTATCTGCCACTCTAATGTTTCTACAAAGGATCCCGATGATCTAAAAACATTTCCAAATCTAACAATTTTCATTTCTGTGTCAGATGTTCTAGCATATTGCTGTACAATACGTTCGCACCAAAGTTTAGTGTAGCCCATATTGTTAGTAGGGTTTACTGCCTTGTCGCTGGATATGTGTATCATACATTTCACTTCGTCCGAATGATTACATAAATTAATAACAGATAGAATATTGTTCTTAACTACAGAATAAAAGTTATTTTCATCTTCTAGTGTATCTACATGTTTATAGGCAGCGGCATTAAAAATATAATCTATTTGATATTTGTCAAAGATCATGTCGACTAACTTCTTGTCGCTGACATCTCCGACTATACAATGCACGTTCTTAGCACCAATGCCGCGCTGTAGTTTATAGATAGCGTATTCGCTGATATCAACTGCTATAATAGTTTTTGCCTGTATCTGATTTACCAATTCACTGCCAATAGTTCCGCCAGCGCCAGTTATTAAAACTGTGCTGTCTAAAAAATTTTGCAAATCGTCTATGTTTAGTTTGTTTTTTATTTCCAATTTAGTTTCTTCGTTTTATAGTTGTTGACAAACACTTTAAAATTTTCTGTGTGTTTAATAGCAGTCTCTTCGACTAATTTTAATTTTTCTTCAAGAGTAAGCACATCGCCGTTTTCGTGACACAATATTCTTGACAATAAGTATCCTTCAGTCCTAGCAAGATTCTTTTCTCCCACTAACCAAATTTTATCTAATTTGTTACACCAATCCCATGCTTGCATAATATCCATGTTAGGATTCTTCCAGGCTATGGGAGGATTTTTACCTGTTCCAGGTAACATTACTTTTGTTCTGTCTACTGTTTTATCTTTTTCAAATATAAAATTAGGATTAGGATTAAGATCTATTTCAATCTGTTCATATCCGTATTTTTGAAAATCATCGGAAATTCTATTTTCTCTAGAGTCTCCCCAGTCCATTATTTCTAAAGGACAAGCCACTGCTAACTGATCTCTCCAATGATTCTTAACCCATTGGTAAGTAGTTTCTAAACTGTCTAATGTTTCGTGTGGCAGGCCTGCTATCAAACTGATAGTTGCCCTGTACTTGTTACCTACGTGCTTTTGAAAGTATTCTTTAACTTCTACTAGTCCTTCTTTCATTCGTGTAGTGTTACCATTTTTTCCTATGTAACTTGCTGATTTAGGGTTAAATGTTTCTATGCCATAGAAATGTCCAAGGAACCCCATTCTTAATAAATCTTCTCTATCGTGCTTACGATTTATTAATAAATCAGCACGGATGAATCCAGCAAAGTATGGCTTCCACGGTAACGTTTCAACTAAGTCTGCTATTCTAGAAATCTTATAGGGCCTGTCATTGAATGTTTCGTCGCTAATATGATAGTTCTCTATACCAAAACGATCATAGGCATCCATGAATTGTTCTCTTACGTTTTTAATATCTCTAGTATAATCTTCTTTGGCACCGATCACAGGAAAATTACAGAACTTACAGGCAAACTTACAACCTCGGCTGAATTCTATTCTGCCCCATTCG